>OGIE01000168.1_pt1 | contig 93458 bp, 71 predicted proteins | sample 1571581 | NCBI WGS metagenome assembly OGIE01 (sample SAMEA2582021, study PRJEB24529) | metagenome | biome: Human gut stool | place: China | collected 2011
CACCAAAGTTTCCCTTCCTTTTCTAACTAATTGCTGAATTGTAGGCATTTCTTTTTCTTTTTAAACTTTGAATGTGTTATAATTATATTTATCTCTTTTTTCTATTTCAGGCTGCAAAGATACGCATTATTTCCGTATAACCAACGAGTTACGGGTGTTTTTCTACATAACTTGCGCTAAAAACGGTGCAAAGTTACATAATAGTTCCCGTTTGTTTCTGTTATAGAACAGGTGAATTCAAACTATTTATTATTATTTAACAACAAAACCCCGCTGGCTTAAAACCAACGGGGTTTGTCTTGTGTCTGCCTTCTCTCTTCACAAAGATACTAACAGAAGAACTTTATTTTATTACTTTAGTATTAAAACAACTGCTTATTCACCCATCACGGAATACTTAGCCGGGATTATATGCAAAGCGCAACAGTCCCTACTGCACAGTTTATTTTTGATTATAAATATCTTTTAGTTAAAGGGCAGGAATCCTACCCTTTAATTTTCTATTATTCTTATTTTACAATTGCTTTAACAGCTGGTTCACCTTCAACAGCTACAACTACAACACCCTTCGGAGCATTAAATTCAACTTCGTTAGAAGAAATAACTGTTTTAACAACTGATTTTCCTAATACATCATAAACTGAGACAGACTTACCTGCTGCATTACGGACAATAACCTTTCCGTTATCACCAACTACAGATATAGCAGTTACACTGGAATTGATATCTTCGTTTGCAGTCGGAATATCAAATGTAATATCTGCAATAACATTACCGCCATTCAGTTTAGAATCGCTGGTAGCAATAACACCTTTCGTCGGAATTACACGACTTACACAATCCATACCTGTTGTCAATGCCGGAATTACCCAAACATCATAAGTGATATTATTATGAAGTCCTTTAATCAAGGTACCATCATAAAGACCAGACATACTTGATTTAGCAACGTCCCATGAAGCAACAAATGCTGTTGCATGTTTAGATGTTTCATTATAAGCTACAGTTTCAGCAAATCCGATCTGTCCTGATTCAAGTCCCATATTCCAGATATTAACGTTAGTCCACTGTGCCTGATCATATTTTTCTGCTCTGTAAGGATCTGTCTTTTCTGTCACTTCCTGACCAGCAGCAATCAGATCATCACGTCTACCCATATGAGTGGACGGAGTAGAGAACTGGAATACATCCATTGTGATATTACCTTGTTTCAAAGTAACAGTATACAATGTATTAGACTTAAAGTCATAATTAAACCATTCTGCAATTGCTCCATAAGGTTCAACTATATCATATTGTGAAACAATTGGTCTGGTTTCAATCACTTTACCAGATTCTTCCAAAACCAAATAATAGTTAGGAGAAGAGATATCGAATATATCTTTATTCAATTTACTAGCCGTACCATTGAACAATTCAACAGCCAACGTTCCATTATGAGCATACACTTCAGAAATAAAAATAGAAGAAGACTTCTTATTATATTTAACAAGTCCCACTACAACTTCATGTTCAACCTCACCTTGTTTAAATCCGGGCTTCCATGACAGATTAGCACGATCACCCTGAATATCACCTGGCTTGAATGCGTTCAATTCCGGACCAACCAACACGGTTTTGAATGAAACATTGATTGTACTGTCTACAGAGCAAAGTACCGGAACGTTTACAGTCAGCGATGTCAATGTATCACAAGGAGCGGTAGCGGACGGTTTAGCCTTGATCGTAACAGGAATAGTTACATCACCACCAAGAACTGTCATCAAATCTTTGATACGATATTTAGCATCTTTTACAGGATAAATATCCTGATTACTATTTGTGAAGAAGATAGTCGAACTATTTGTTTCATCTACCGGCCAAACAAGATCTTCAAACGGAAGTTCACGACCTACAATATTAATTGTTTTTTCTGCAGTTGTACCAAAAACAATCTCACCCATTTGCATTGGTTTTTTAGCTGTATTGATAACTGCACCATTCTCATCCGTAAAGAACAGAACCGGCTTCTTAGCATCACCATGGATAACAGAGAACAAAGAATCTGCCTGATAAGTATAGCCTGCATCGTAGAACAAACCAGATTCGAATTTTTTGACTTTTTCTACGTCATCACCTAAATTTCCAGTATAGTTTTCACTAACTTTAATATTTTTACCCATTACATCACGTGTATTGAACAACGTATCCTTAACAAGGTAAATCAAATCGCCCATACCATAGAATTTAGTATCCTTATGAGCACTACGTTTTCCAATACCGAATTTCAGATCTTCGTAAATGAACTTTCTCAGCACATTAGCTTTGTGTCTGGGTTCGTAAATCAACGTATCGAGGGCTTTATCATTGGCTGACGGAGCAAACTTAACATTGATTTTAGCATAAATTTCACCATATTCGTTAGGAACGATCGTCATCAGATGATTCTTTTTATCTACACTGAAAGTACCATAAGCTTCAGAAGCTTCATCCTGTGTATAAACAAATGAGGTATTCTGATTAGATAATGTAGAAACCTTTACTGTATCGATCACGTTAATACCAGCGATCACAAATGATGCGCTATCACCGCTGATGCAAGTATTGATATAAGAAGTACCGAAATCGTTCGGGAACTGTTCGCCATAAACCTCATCACTACCCGGTCCATCTTCCCATTTCTGGAATTTATACCAATCCTTATAGTTCTGAGCATAAATATTCGTAACAACGCCACGATCGGTCAGACCTTTTACCGGCAAAACATTATGACCTTTTGCGTCAGCTGTTATCACTTTAAAGATTTGAGTTTCGCCACCATTATAGTCAGCACCTGCCCATTCTTCTGTATCAGCAACATACTTCATATTGATTTCGAGACCTTTTTCTTTAACAGCTTTAACCATAGCCACATTGTTCAGGTCAATTTCAAAATATAAAGTATCGGTATAAGCACCGCCACGGAAGTTTTCATTGGCTGCAATCTTGGCACCGGTAACAGGGTTCTTAAAGTAAGCGACATCAATACCATAAGAATCGGAAGCCTTATAACGGAAATCATTAGAGGCTGCATTGTCTTCCTGATCGATAGCAAACTTCACGATTGCTTTATTATCAACTGTCGGAATCAGTTCACTAGCATGAATGAAAATAGTATCTACACGAGAAGTACGTGCACTTTCCGGAGCATTCGCTTCAAACGGTGCATAGAAATAACGTTCGTAATGACCCTTTAAATCACCTTCATTCAATACTTTACCATCAGGTAACTGCATAGCTTCAGCAACCGAACCGTTAGATCCGTAAGTAAACCATACATATTGGTTGTTGCCTGTCACATTCAGATCATTCGGATAGATAGCACCCAAATTCTTTTTAACATCCTTATCAACCAAATCTTTACCGGTGTAATCGTTTGCATCAATGTTGCCTTCGAATTTCAACGCTCTATTCAAGCCAAACACTTCCTGGAAATCAATGGATTGTTCCAAGTCTGTTGAGACGTTTCCTCTTTCGTATTTAACAGCAAGCGTAATTGTCTTATACTTTTCAGTATTCAAATTTCCGGAATTAGTCAAGAATGTTTCGTCAAACTGGTCATTTTTTACAAAATCATTTGCGTCAGACTTTCCATCCTTATTTATATCGATCAATTTACCATCCTTATCATAAGCATAAAAGCCAACAGCTTCACATTTTGGCTGTAACGGTTTTCCGCTGTTATTTGTCAGATTAGCGATCCAATCTACATCATTAGTAAATTTAGGTAAGTTCTTCACTTCCAAACCTGCTTCTTTTGTCTGATTATATTCATCAAATGCCATTGTCGAAGGCTTGATGATAAACGAAGGAACAGATGTACCATCCAACTGAGCTTCAGCTAAAGATGCATCACGAGCCACAATTTCAGCATTGATATATTTAGAAGCATCAAAATCTTTCACTTGCTTCGGAGCAAATTTGATATCGAATGCAGCTGTGATATACTTCTTATTACCATCCTTTCCGTCATACGTTTTATCCAGTGTGAACAAACCATCAGATTTACCACCAGCAGTCAGCTTACTATTGTCTATTTTAATCCAGTAAGTAGTTACGCCATCTTTTGTTTCAGAAGTTAAAAGATGCCCTGCAGGCAACTTAGTTTCATCCAAGGTAAACGGATAAGCTATCGACAACTTATAAACAGATAATAAATCCAATTCTAAGTTATCAGTAGTAAGGTCTATATTTTCAGCTGGGTTAAAATACTCAATACGAGTATACAATTTATCAGAAACTTCATAACCGGCACCGGCATTAAGTTCTTCTGCAAAAACAGCCGGAGTCACATACTCTTCAATTTTACCTGTTGTAGAGAACAATACTTCAGGACGCTGATAAGTAAAATTCAAACCTTTAATAACTGTTACAGGTTCATTTTTATCCTGTGCTTCATTATTATCAGCTTCCGATGCTTTTTCATTAGTAATTTGGAATACGATCACTTTATTAGCCAAACTGTTTTTACCACCATTTGCATTTTCATTCAAACGGATGGTATATTTAGATCCGGCCAAAATACCAGCATTGTTTGCAGTATATTCTATAGAAGATGTTGCATCAAGCTGCTGTCCAGATGCTGTTACAGCCGCAATATTCAGATCTGCAGCATCACCTGCCCCATTCAAAGCATAAGACTTTGCCGTAATTTTCCATTTAATATTACGGTTGGGAGTCTTACCTTCTTTAACTTTAGCAGCATAAATATCAAATTCAATGCTTGTCGGGTTAGATAATCCTTGTGTGTTAAGAGTCAGAAATACTTCACCATTATTCTGCATACCCGGGATAATACCCAAACCTCCGTCAAAAGAACCGTAAACAGGTGTGATTTTTTCCCATCCTGCTGCTCCTTCTTCCAATTTCGTACCTGCAACAACATTCGCTTCTGCAACACCATTCTTACTATCCGTATCAAAAGCGACAGAAATACCAGGAACAAGACTGTTCAAAGTATTGCTAAATTGATAACGCGCATCTCCAGCGGTTTTAACGTTATCCTTATTCAAAATAAAACCTGGAACTTTTCCCTTAACGGCAAAATCAGCCTCTTTAGGCCATGCAAAATCAGCCTGAGTCTTATCATACCATTTAGGAAGATCTTGTGCATTTACCGAGAACGCAGTTCCCAGCAAAAGACATCCTACAAGCGTAGAAAACTTTTTGTTCATAATTCTAAATTTAATATTAATACTAATGTTCGTAATGTTCTGTATTCTGTCGGACGTTCAAATGTTAATGACTAGATTAAACGTCCCTTTTTTCTCGTCATTTTTTAGAGTCCATTTTGACTTCGTAATAAAAAACCGCTTTTTTGTACTAGGATTGTTATCTAACTGATAAGAAAGAATATAGGAAAGATAATTTTTACTCAAAAAGGATTGTAGATTTGAAAGGAATGATTACTTTTGTTGACGAGAAAAAAGGGACGTTTAATTCAGTCATCACTTTTCATCATTTTTTCTGCACTTATACTCTGGATATCAGATTATTACTTTCGCATTTTTCTAAATACACCCAAATGTTAAATTGAAGTATAGATATAAATAATGTACGTGTACATATATAATAACACAATCCACCTTTCAGGTTTCAGCCAACTTACCACACTGATTGTCAGCTCATAAAACTGAAAGATGGATTAATACCGTTTTACTCTCCGTCAAAGAGCATTTCCTCTCTTTTTGAGGAGAAATGTTAATTTGTCTTTTTTCACCCCCAAAAACGCCTTTTACCCCTGTGCTACCACCAGATACAAATTACCGTTTTCAGTATGTTTCCGTTCAATTCCCAGGGAAGAAAGAAGCTTTCCGAAATTACCTGCCGATACCGAACGCATCGCTGCCGGATTGTGCTTTTTCAATCGCAGGAAAATCTCCGCGGCAGATAACATCAACGCCTTCTCGCCATATCCGGCAGGACGGAAACAAGATTTGAACACCTCCTCTTCCACGGGATGCTTATAAAACGCCTCATTGGCCATCATGATCTCCGCCTCCTCTTCGGAAGTGAACCAATAGCGTTCGCCTGCTGCCAACTCTGCTTTCAGTTGCGCATAAAGCTGGCGATAATCAATGGCAGAACAATCAATTTTATGTTCTATCTCCACACAAAGGAAACGCCGACTACCGGTCGGGTCGGTCAGTAGCTCTTTCTGGTTGGATGTAGCAATAAAAGAAGCGACGCGAGGCAAGGAACGGTAACTTTTCTGATGTGCCTTACGAATACACGGATCGACCACCTGCATCAGATTCTTCAACAAAGCCATCTTACGGGAAGTGAATTTATCAAACTCATCCATATTGATCAAACCGAACTCAGTCAGTTTGCGTTCGGCTCCAGATTGAGCCGTCAAATCGAAACAATCCGTATAATATCGTTTCAACTCACCGGGCAATAATAATTTACAAAAAGTAGACTTTTGCCGACCTTGCACGCGGCTGACCAACACCGGCGAAACGCTGTTCGCATGCAAGCGGTCTGTTCCCAGCCATTGTGCCGCCATCCCCAGCAACCAACGGCGAAACCCTCTCACCCACAACCCGTCCGATGAGACCCGGCGTGCCAAAGGTATGACCCGGTCTGTCCCGTCCCATTCCGGCAATTCTTCCATAAACAAACGGAACGGATGATATTCAGAAATACTATCCGATAACACATAGCGCGACACATCCCTGTCCCAGCAATCGATTCCGTTTTTTCGCGCTTCGATACAGAAACTGTTTAATTCGCGCTGTCCTACAGGGTGGAAACCAACCGAAGGAACGTTCCGCTTCCTGTATTCCGTCTCTTCCGTCAGCATGTTGAAACGAAAATCATACTGTTCTTCCAAAAACTGCTCCATACAGACCATCATGCCGGTCCCTTTTTGCATAGAACCGTCTTTCTTAAGGGGTGTAGTAAGCTGCTTTGAAGATATTTTCTCCGACATAGTTTCCGCCACATCATTTTTCCCGGCAAGCATCCGTCCAATGAACAGACGATACCATTTTTCAATCATTTTTTTCAGCATATACATATAGATTAATTAAGTTGTTTTCCACGAATATACTACCGTATATCAAGGTTTTACAAATTTACAGGCAACTATTTTCTTACAATCTCATCTACCGGAAAAGTCGGTAACAAGTATTGCAAAAGTCATATAGAACTGTTACTTTTGTAAGGAAACAGTAAGCGTTCGACAATTGTGGGACGAAAGGTTTACAGTTGTCGAATAATCGATCTACAATTGTGAAAAGATCGCTTTATAATTGTCAAACGATAAATAAGTAAGCATTCAGACAGGAATTATTCATTAATACAGTAAGAATATGTCAGCAGAATACGACTTCTACAAAAATCCCATACCGAAAGGAAGCAATCGAAAACCGCGCTTGCACGCCCGTATCGTACCGAGAGGCACAGTCGACTCAGATATGCTTGCAGAAGAAATACACGATGCCAGCAGCCTGACCACCGGTGATGTGGAAGCAACAATAACCATGCTAAGTAAAATGATTATTCGTAACCTGAAAGAAGGGAACAGGATACATATCAAGGGACTGGGGTATCTTGAAATGACTTTGCAATGTCCTGCGATAAAGGATCCGAAGGAGATACGCGCCGAATCCATTCAGTTCAAGTCGGTGGCGTTTCGTCCGGAAATAGGGTTGAAAAAGGAATTGAGCACCACCCGGTTCGTCAGGGCGGTCTATAAAAAGCATTCGAAGAACCGCTCGGCAGCAGAGATAGACGAATTATTGACCCGCTATTACTCTACCCACGAATCGATCGCCCGTCTGGAATTCCAACAACTCTGCGGATTCACAAAAGGGACGGCCAATCGCCGCCTGGCCGAATTGGTAAAAGAGGGGAAATTGAAGAAAGAAGGGCTACACAAATTCCCGGTTTATGCTCCGGTACCGGGAAATTACAAAAAATAAGGAAAATCAGCCACCCTTCAGCCAAACCGTTTGTTTTACAAGGCTGAAAGGTGGCTGAAACCTGAAAGGATAAACTCCGTATCTACTTACAGTGCTTTATTAAAGCCTTCATATTTTACAGTCCACGAACCATCCTGAGGAAAACCCGGTGCCTTCATAGCCGGGCAACCATCCCATCCGCCTGCCATCATAGCGATAGCCGTGAGCAATCCACCGTTTCCGGGGAAATAAGGGAAAGGTGCCCTGCCTCCTCCGACAAGACCATGTTCGTCAAAATCGAAAGCCGGGTAATTCAGCAGATAATCAATCGCTTTATCCGGATGAGATAAACGAGCCGCACACATGGCAAGCATCGGGAAATCCCATCCCCACGTATCATGCAATTTCCAGGTATTATGAACCTTGGATAATGTCTTGTCCATGACCGGTATATCGACTCCGTCTCCCGGCAGCATGCCATAGGTTCCGATCAATGCCGGATGCTCAAAAGAATATTTGGTCCACATATCCTGAATACCTTCATGGGTCACATATACACCGTCTTCAACCGGCAGTGGAGATAGTTTTTCTTCGACCCGCTTCCAGTTTTCCTCTACCGGAAGTGAAAGACGTTTACGCCATTCATTGGCTACCCGTAAACCGAATTTCCAATAACTCAGTTCAAAGGCAGGATTCATCGTTTCTTCAGGCTTTGTATTTTCAGAAACGATAAATACAGGAGGACCTAAGACATACTGATCCCGCTCTTTCACATAGAAAGCATAATCGGCCATAAAATCAGCCGTACCGAAAATAACCTGTTTCCATTTCTCCAGGGTTTCCCGGGTAGGATGCAATCTATAATCCAACTCTGCAAAATAAATCGGATGGGGTTGTTGCCAGATCAGTGTCGCATGGATCAGGTTAGGCCATTCACGATCGAAATCTGCCGTACATTTCGGCCAGCGGGCACCCTGATAACCCTGTCTTTTAGCCCTCTCTACAGAAGTCGGCAAATAATCGCGGTAAACGGAAAGCGATTTATCCAGCAAGTCCCAACGGTTCCATAACGCATAATGGACACCATGCCACCAAATCATTTCAAAATGGAAACGCCCGTACCAACCGTTATTGACCAGTCCGCTTTCCTGAGGGGGAAGCGAACCTGCTTCATTTATCTTCATTACGAACTGGGACAATACGATCCTTCTCTCCAATTCTTTCCAGCGGGGATCTTTACTGGCGGACAGGTCGATTGCCGCTCCCGACTCCCAGAAAGATTTCCAACCTGCAGTACTTTCTCCGAATATCCGGTCAGCCGCCGGAGCTCCTTTTTCCTCTTCACGGGAATAAAGACAGGAAAAGTCCAGACGGTCGGTATTTTCGGGGCAGAGTTCAAAATGATGGGGAGTATCCCCGGCTGCCTGTTGCAGGCGGGCCGGAGATGTCCATCTCAGTGTAGTATAATAATGGGTGTCGTCGATCTGCCTGGCAATCAGTACACGGTCCTTCGCTTGTTCTTTAAGAACGGTCTGATGCCTCTCCGCTTGGTCGTTGGTTCCCAAATAGTCCTGAAACTCGGATTTTACGGGATACGGAAATTCAAGAAATATGGTCAATTGCCCTTTACGGATCAGAGGACTTTCCACAGAAACACCTACCGCATCCGATGTCGGATGACAAGCTGTTTTGACTGAAACAGGAATGCCATCCAACTTAAACTGACTGTGAATAATGCCTGTCCACAAGTCCACCTCCTGGCGGGTATCCGACAGATCGGCTTCGGTCACCGCCGTTCCATCCGGCTTTGTCAGTTTCAACCCGATACGTCCCAGGTTAAAACGGTGCGGGTTTCCTGCCAGCCACGCCGAAAGTTCCGGTTGTTCGGGATTAGGCAGTTCATAAGGAACATCCCTTCCATGCGTATCCATCGTAAGCCTTTTAAAATCCTCCACCTTACACCCCTCCGGCAAAGGAAAACTATGCCAACTCCACTGCGACATCGTATTGAAAGGAACAAAAGTCTGTAACCCGGTAATATCCACAGAAAAGGCAAACTCTCCGTTACCTACCTGAGCCGGACTCCGGGGATCGGTCTTCGTTGTCACGATACGATGCCTGTCAACAACAGCCTTGCGGTCGATCTTCACCTGACCGCTTATGCCTGCACTTGCAAACAAAACACAAATAAGAACACTAATCAGTTTTTTCATTGAGAATTAATTTATTATTAATAACCTGGATTTTGCACCAGCGAACCTTCGCTCTTATCTATCTCCGTACGGGGAATAGGTACCAGCTTATGCTGTTCCAGGAACGACCGCTTCAATAATAATGAAATTTCATACGTTTTGGAGCCATCCTCCTTCTTTTGAATATTCATCGCCAGCAGATCCCTGTTCTCTGTCTTATCGGCAATTCCCCATCTTCTTACATCAAAAAAGCGATGTCCTTCAAATGCCAGCTCTACACGGCGTTCGTTCCGGATCTTATCCCGAAGCTTTTCGCCTGAAACAGTAACAGGTGGCATATTCACACTCTGGCGGCCACGCACTTTATTGACATATTCACGAGCCTGTTCCTCATTCCCCAACTCATACATGATCTCTGCATAATTCAGGTAAAATTCAGCCAATCGGAAGAATATCCAGGGATTTTCAGGCTTTATCGATGATCCGGTAGGTGGAATGGATTCGACCATAAACTTTTTGAATGCATAAGCCGTCTTCGAGGCATTCCATGAACCGATACTGCTCTCCGGCGAATCGAGTCCGCCATGCCAGGTTTCCGTCTCCCGTCCAGCCCACATAGAACCATCATGCAAGATCGAAGCATCCAGACGCGGATCACGTCCGGCATACGGGTTCGACTCATCATAGCCTGAAGCCGGATTTATCTTCAACGGCAGTTCCTCATTCAGATAGGGTAATTCACCATTCGTCATCTCATACGCATTCACCAGATTCTGCGTCGGATTCTCTCCGGTCCATCCATTTGAAGCGTTCCGACCGTTCCACAACATAAAGTCTGTAGAATTAGCCTGTGTAAAATAACGCGCAAAGATTATTTCATCATTGTCTTCCAGGAAGACAGACTGATAATCATTACCCAAACTATATCCGGCATCCAAAACGGCCTTTGTCGCTTCTGCCGCTGCTTCCCATTTTTCTTTTGAATGGGAAGGATTATTCTGCTCGCTGGCTGCATATAATAAAACTCTCGCTTTTAAAGCCTTACAAGCATCACCTGTAGCACGTCCCAATGTCTCGCCACTCGATTTTGCAGGTAATAAAGAGATCGCTTCATCCAACTCCTTCGTGATAAAATCCACACAATCGCCATAAGAATCGCGTGTCACCTTATAATCCTGATTCAACTCGAACAAGCTTGTGATCAAAGGAACGTCGCCATAACGCCAAATCAGATTCGCATAGATCCAGGCACGGATAAACTTCATCTCCCCTTTCATTCTGTTCTTTAAATCCGTCTCAACCGGAGCATCATCAATCCGGTCGAAAAAAACATTGATCGAACGAATATTACTATATGCATTACTCCAGTAATTGACCTTTACGGAAACACCTGTCACATTATCAGAGGTCATTTCACCTTTCTGGACAACCCACATATTTCCCCAGTTATGGATACAATATGTTTCGTCACTCGCATCACTCAGCATATCCTGTCCGAACTCATGGTAAATAGAATTATAAGAAGCATTCACATAAAGTTCTATCAATGCACTGTCTTCCCATACATCGGCATCCGAAACTTTATCCAAAGGTTTCATATCCAAGACATCACAGGAATTGAAAGCTAATACAGCCGCTAATATATAGATTATTTTTTTCATATCAAATAGTATTTAGAATGTTACATTTATACCGAAGTTATATGTCCGCTGTTGTGGATAATACCAGAAGTCAGTCGTTTCCGGATCGAATCCTAATTCTTTCATATGATCGTAAATGATAAAGAGGTTATTCGCACTGAAAGAAACCCGCAGATTCTTCACCCATAACTTCTCACAAACAGAAGCAGGCAGCGTATAACCGAACTCCAGGTTTTTCAAACGGAGGAAACCGGCGTTCAACAGCCACTGGGTCGAAGCTTCCGTATTATTATTCCACATGCTCGAACTTCCACGCGGCATAGAAGCCTTGGGATTTTCAGGTGTCCATCTATCATTGGCACGCCATTCCATAAAGTTACCCAGTGAATAACTCATTACCGGGAAATAACTTCCGAAATATTGTTTTGCGTTTTCCTGCCCCTGGAACAGCAATGAGAGGTCAAAGCCTTTATATTCGAAATTCGCATTAAAGGAATAGACAATTTCGGGAGTACTTGTCTGGTCCACACGGATACGGTCTCTCGAGTCGATCTGTCCATCCTTGTTGACATCTTCATAGATGATATCCCCCGGTTGTGCATTCAATAAATGAGGCAACGACTCGATCTGTTCTGCCGATTCAAAAATACCAATTGCATGATAGTATAATTGAGATCCTATCGGTCGACCGGTTGCATATTGGTAAGGTTCAGCAGCCGGTTGTTCATCACTGAAAACGACCTTGTTACGGGCAAAGGAAATATTTGCCGACAGTCGGTATTTCAGCGGATTTGCATAGTTTTCATGAGAAACGATCATTTCAAATCCTTTATTATCTACAATACCTATATTCTCATCCGGCAACTTCAACCCTGTATAATCCGGGATAATAGCCGAACGTTTTGTCAGGATATTGGAACGTCTGGTTTTAAAATAATCAAACTCAATCCCCAGTAACCCATTCCATAAGCGGGAGTCAAAACCGATATTGGTCGTCTTGGCTACTTCCCAGGTGATATTAGGATTTGGAACACCGTTTTGAACCAGTCCGGTTACATCGTTCTTTCCTATTACATAATTACTACCATAACTATAAGTTGTCAGATACTGATAAGCTCCCACCTGGTCGTTACCCATTTTTCCGTAAGAACCGCGTATCTTCAGGTTATCCAGAAAAAGCAAATTCTTCATAAACGGTTCTTCCGAGATTCTCCACCCTAAAGAAAAGCCGGGGAAGAAGCCAAACCGTTTATTCTCCGGAAAATTAGGAGAACCATCCCGACGGAAAGTAAACTGTCCTAGATATTTCCCTGCATAATCATAAGATAAACGTCCGAAGATATTCTGCCGCGCCGTCTGTGACGAGCTACCATCATTGCTTTGCTTATTTTTATCACTGCTACCGGCAAAAATTTCCGGTATCGAGGTTGAAACATAATCACCTCTGTAAGCCTGAAGATAGTTCCCCTTCGTTTCACTCTGCTCATAACCAATCATGGCACCGACATGATGAGCGCCAAAGGTCTGGTCGTAATTAACCTTTGCCGTCATATACAGATTAGTCGGGTTTTCATATTTCTCCGACAAATTAGCTTTATCGCTTCCCATACCAGAACGTCCTTTATACAATTCACCTGTATTTTCATCCTTATAATAAACATAATCAGGGGTCTGGAAGTCTTTGGTAAAAACATAGCCGGCATCGTAACTGGCACTACCATCCAGCCACAGACCTTTCACCCAGGGAATATCCAGCTTGAAGGAAACCGTACTCTGAAGGGCTGTGGTCTTTATATCCCGTGTTCCGCCGGCATCGCTGACCATATTCAGGATATTTTCACTCCCACGGTTAGGCATCAACTTATCGGTTCCGGGCCAATAAGGTTGCCAGCTGGGCAGATATAAAAAGATATGGCTATAGGTTTCATTCGTCGAGAAAAACGGATAATGATTGTCATCCACTTTTCCTGCCAGATTCATCCCTATCTGAAGGTATTTAGTTACCTGCACATCGATATTGGAACGCAGATTGTATAATCTGACATCCGTTGTTCCATTCTTATAATGTCCGCTTTGGTGAGACTCACCCAGCGACAAATAATATTTCAAACGTTCGTTACCTCCCGATACCGATAAGTTCACCCGATGCTGCGGCGTCAACTTCTTGGTAATAAAACCATACCAATCCGTATTCGGGTAATTCGGATCCGAACCGTTCCTGTATTTCTCCAATTCATCCGCAGTGTATCTCGGAGCACGTCCTTCACCTTCTTCTATTTCATTATATACTTTAGCATAAGTATAGGAGTCTGCCATTTTTGGGGTACGTGTGGATTCCGAAAATCCTTGATTGTAAGAGAAATTGACAGAAGGCTTCATGGTGTTTCCGCGTTTGGTTGTTACCAATAAAACACCATTGGCTGCTCTTGCACCATAAATCGCTGCCGAAGCATCTTTCAACACAGATATATTTTCAATATCATTCGGATTGATCTCACCCAGACCTCCGCGTTCCACACCATCGATCAGGACCAGAGGAGAGGAATCTCCCGTCGTACTTTTACCACGGATGAAAATGGACGGATCGTCCCGCCCCGGTTCTCCCGAACGGTTATTGATAATAACACCGGGCAAACGTCCTATCAGAGAGTTAGTGACATTGATCGACGGACTCTTCATCACTTCGTCTCCTTTCAATGAAACAACCGACCCGGTAACAGATATCTTTTTTTGTGTACCATATCCTATAACGACAATTTCATCTATCTGCTTTGAATCTTCATCTAATTGAACAGCCATAGGTTGTCGGTTATTGGCAGATATTTCTTTCGGGTTATAGCCGATATAGGTTACCTGCAAAACGGCATCAGCAGCAACCGATAATTCAAAATATCCGTTCATATCCGTAACTGTGCCATTGGTCGTTCCCTTTTCTACGACATTCGCTCCAATAATACCTTCCCCGCTGTCGTCTTTGACATATCCACTCACTTTCTTTTGAGCCTGTTCCGTTGCTTTCTTCAGAATCAGATGATTTCCTGATACTTCAAAAGATATTTTAAGCGGAGGCAGCACTTTATCTAAAACCGATTTGAGAGTTTCATTAGTGGAAGTCACAGAGACAGGCAAATCCGAATTGATCTCATTATAAAAGACAAATGTATAATCTGTTTGTTTCTCTACAGAAGAGACCAGTTCTTTTAAGGTACTATTCTTTAGTGACAAGGTCACTTTCACGGATTGGGCAAATCCTACATTGGTAAAAATTATTGATAACAACGTAATTATTAACGTTTTTCTTATCTTAAACATCTTCTTAAAATTTAAGGTTATAATAAAAATCGTATCTTTGCCCTTGAATATAAGCTCCCTATTCTATTCATTACGACGAATAGAATCTTCGAACAAGAGTTATATTGAAGGTCGCAGGCATTATGAATGACGGTTCATAATGCCTCTTCTTTACTATACCAACAGGCAAATAAAGGGGCATCTGCTATTTATATCTTATGGTCACCTCCTCTCCGTTTATTTTATAGTCTATAGGAGTTATTTGATCAATCAGGTTCAACATCTCAGTCAATGACTCCGTTTTCAGAGTAAACCAATAAGAATAAGACGGATTTTCATTCTCCAACCTGATCTTTACCCCATACCAACGTTCAATTTTCCTAAAGACGTCATAAAGGGAATCTCCTTTAAACTGCAATTTATTCAACATCCAAATATTATAAGTCTCTGCATCGAAAGCAGAGACATTCCAGCTGATATCCGATTTAGCAATCTGAACTTTCTGCCCCGGGACCAACCTGGTCAGCAAGTCATGCTCCCGTGTAGTTTCCACAGAGACACTTCCCTTATCCAAGGCCACTGAAATAAAGGGATCGGCAGGATAATCAGTCACAGAAAAACATGTGCCGTGCACCAGGACATTGACTGTACCGGTATTCACTATAAATTCATTCTTCTCATCATGCACGACATCGAAGTAAGCTTCGCCCTCCAGTTTTACCAATCGCCGGTTTTTAGAAAAGTCTGCCGGATAAGTCAATTTGGAATCGGAATTCATCCATACCTGTGTCCCGTCAGGCAGTATCAGCTGGGATTTTTGTCCGGAAGGGACGATAAATACCGCTTCTGCAGTCAGATCATTTCCATTCGTACGATAAAAGGCGGAAAGCCAGACAGAGAAGGAAAGCCCAACCAATAAAGCGATAGAAGCCGCAACAGCAACAGCTTTATATAGTTTCTTCCTGGTATATAAAATTGTCTTTACCGGTTCATTGATCCGGGATAATATGTTACCCCACATCTTCTCACTGTCAGGCACTACAAACCTGGAAAAATCAGCATGTGCTATTTCCCACTCATGCTGATATTCCCGATACAATCTTTCATTTTCCGGTGATTGGGCGCGCCATACTCTCACTTCCTCCGATTCCTCTTCAGAAGCCTGGTTTACGAAGTATTTCGCCAATAGTGTATGAGGTATTTTCTGATCCATTTTTTATGTTTCTATATAATAGACACATCCCACCAAAGAATACCCTTAAAGCAAAATAATATTTTTTCTGATTTCCTGAAAATTACAACAAAGTGAGCAGGAACATGAAGATATCTCCTCCTTCTTTATAATGTGACAACATCCTCTCCCTTATTCTTTTTAACGCGATACCCATCTGGGCTTCAACGGTTTTTACTGAAATATCTTTCTCTTCCGCAATCTCTTTATAAGTTTTTTTCTCATCGCGGCTCATCAGGAAGATCTCCCGGCATTTAGGGGGTAAAGTCTCGATCGTATCCTGTAATAATAAAAAAAATTCTGCCCGGTCGATACAATCCTGCGCCTGCCTTTCTTCCAGTTCCATTTTAGCCCATCGCTCCAATACGATCGTTCGTGTATGTTCATTTCGCAAGTAGTTCAACATTCTGTTCCGGGCACTGCTGTACAGATAGGTTTTGAGATAAGTAATATTCAAATTGGCGGATTCTTTCCAAAGATATACAAAAACATCCTGTACGACTTCCTCAATAGCTTGCTCATCGTGAGTATAGTAATTGAGAAAATAGCACAGTTTTTCATGGTACAATTTATATATACTATGGAACTCCTGTTCACTCATCCCCTTAAATATTAGACGAGCAAATATACTATATTATTTAGTTATCTGAACCGTTTCTCCAATTCTTCGTCGGTCAGCAGGGAAATGATCGTCTTTCCATCCGGTGTCAGATTGGAGTCAGGACAGGAGAATAAGGTAGCGATCAGATGATCCATTTCATCTGCCGACAAGCTTTTACCCGGACGTATGGCGGCTGCTTTAGCCAGAGACAATGCGATTGATTCGCAAATCTCTTCATGCACCTCACAGCCGGTCTCGATCGCCCGGTTCACAATATCCTTTATCAGCACCACCTGATCCACATTTTCCAATCCGGACGGCAATCCGTTGACTGCATAGCTGTTGTTTCCCAGGTTTGACAATTCAAAACCGATAAAACGCATATCCTCCAGCAAAGCGGGCAATACGGCTGCTTCAGCTGCTGTAAATTCGATTATTTCCGGGAAAAGGACTTGCTGAGATGCCCCCTTCTGCTGCCGCATATTATTCAGATACTGGTCGAACAAAATACGGACATGTGCCCGGTACTGATCGATCAAGGCCAATCCAGACTTTAACGAAGTAATGATGTAACGGCCTTTGTACTGGTAACAAGGAGTAATCGTGTCGGCAAACAAGGCCTCGCCACCTGAAGACGGCTGAACCGGTTCCGGCATAGCATTTGCCTCTGTATCGATCACCTCTCCCATCATCTCCAGATCTTTACGCACGGCATCCCGATCACTCTCAAAACCCTGGTAGAGTTGGGACCAGTCGAACTCCGACTTCCGGGAAGACGAAGAGGACGAAGCCGATGACGATGAAGGAGAATAAGAAGACGGAGTAGCCGTCGACTTGAACGGATTATATCCCGAATCGAGCTGCACGGTAGGAGCTTTAAAGCTATCAGCCTCCTTGATAGGATTATAGACAGGAATATCTATCGCATCTTCCACGTCAAAATCAATGGTAGGAATAGCACTCGATTTGGCAAGTGCCTCACGGGTGGCCGCCATCAGGATCTGCCAGATAGGCTGCTCATTTTCAAATTTAATCTCGGTTTTGGTCGGATGGATATTTACATCGATCGTAGAAGGATCAAGCGTGAAATAGATAAAATAGTTGGGTTGTTCGCCGGGAGGGATCAACTGTTCATAAGCCTGCATAACAGCCTTATGGAAATAGGGATGCTTCATGAAACGACCGTTCACGAAAAAGTATTGCAGCGCCCCCCGCTTCTTAGCGGAATCGGGACGGCCTACGAAACCGGAAATAGTAACCAGCGAGCTTTGTGCATCCACAGAAAGCAACTTCTGGTTCAGGTTTTTGCCATATACATTGATGATACGCTGGCGCAGACCTGACTCCGGCAAATTAAATATTTCCGTATCATTATGGTTCAGTACCAAACCAACCTGCGGATTGACCAACGCGATCCGTTCGAATTCGTTGATAATATTGCGAAACTCCGTCTCATTCGATTTCAGGAATTTACGGCGGGCAGGTACATTAAAAAAGAGATTCTTGATCGAAAAAATACTACCCTCGGTACAGGCATCCGGCTCTATATCCTCCAGGGTAGATCCGGCGATAGATAGTTTCGTGCCCAGTTCAGTTCCTTTCAGACGTGTACGCAGTTCCACATGGGCTACCGCAGCAATAGAAGCCAATGCTTCTCCGCGAAATCCCATGGTATGAAGAGAAAAGAGGTCTTCGGCCGAAGAAATCTTGGAAGTCGCATGCCGTTCGAACGCCATACGGGCATCCGTTTCGGACATACCTTTCCCGTCATCGACCACCTGGATCAATGTACGGCCGGCATCTTTTATGTTCACCTGGATATGACCGGCACCTGCGTCGATCGCATTCTCAACCAGCTCCTTTACGACGGAAGCAGGACGCTGAATAACTTCACCGGCCGCTATCTGGTTGGCTATACTATCGGGGAGTAAATGAATTATATCGCTCATGACCAAAACAAATACCAGAACAATGCTCCTAACACAGCCAGTGCCACGAGTAGTTTCACATTTTTATAGGTACGGCTACGTTCGTTATCGCCTCTGTCATGACTTTTCTTCAGATGCGACGTACCTTCGATAAATGTTCCTTTGATTTGGGGTTTATACTCTTCCAAAGACTCATCCATTCCTATCTCGCGCTTAATTTTACGCACGCGTTCTTCCATCGCCTCCTTATGGGGATCCCAATAGATCGGCTTATGATTGAACTGCCGGGGCTTACGTGTATTATAAAATGAGAAAAGTGCCATGACTTAATAAATTTAATAATTAATGCTATTGCTCATGTTTAAACTTATTGCTTCGAACCGGGGCGTCTTCAACCTTCTTTCTCATCACCTGATAAATATCATCTTTGTTTTTCGGACGCAGGTAATCAAACCAATAAAAATCCTTCAGCGTTTTCTGTTCCGGCTTCAAGTCGGGTATCGGGGTAAGACTTCCCTGCGGACTGGGCCATATCTTCAACCGCTCAAGCGCATTCTCTTTCACCCAGATTGTCAGGAATCCGCTCTTGGTCTCATTCAAACCGATCATCGCCCCATTATCCAGCGGGTAGAAGATAGATTCCGCATTCCCTTCGACATCGATCTGCCGGACAGCCTGACCTTCAAAATATGCTTTCAGGTCATTTCCTTTCAATTGATTATAATAAGACGAATCGAGATGCTGCACCGCAAACGCATACTGGATCACATGTGCATAATCGATCGTACTGTCATTCATATAAATAACGATCGTATCACCGGATATCTGATATTGCTCATTCCATAGAATCGGATCCTTATACATATATAATATAGAATCACGCGAATTAAATTGCATGGAATCACAAACACCTTGCATATCGGTACGATAAAAACGTACACCATAAAAAGCTTTTATCTCACGGGCGGTCGAATCGATCGTCATCATCTCGAGCGTATCGGCATGCAGATACAATGTATCTCCCTGTGAATATTCCAGGAAACGTGCACTGTCGGTAGCAAAAGCATACTCCGTCCGTTCATTATAAAAACCGTACTGCCCTTCCAGCGTCACTTTCTGGGCTGTATCACGCAGACACATATTCCCGAATGCTTCACCAAAACCGGCATCCTTATCATACGAAATAGAATCACCGATCAGAACCCTGTTGCCCGAATAGACTTCAGACTGATCCAGCAACAAAGCGGTATTCGTCTCCGTATTATACCATCCACGGGAAGAATGGATCGTTCCGCTGTCGGAAACAATAATGGAAGGTCCCAATATAGTTGCGATCTTCGATTCCGTATCGTAATGAAGCGTATCCGAATAAAGCGTAAAGTTCGGATTCTCCAGACGTACGCTATCATTAAAAATAGCCAGCTTCGTTCCCGGAGAATATTGTCCGTAGAAAGAAGACAACTGGTTCAGGGAGTCAACGATCAGACCTCCGTCGAAATAATAACCGATATCAGGAATACGTTCATAGTTCAAGCTATCGGTAAAAAGCGTTACCTCGCCGTTTTCCATACGAACATTTTCCCGCAGATAAGCGATCTGCGTATTCCCGTCATAAAACAGGTAATTTCCATACACGAACAAGGTATCCCCCTGCTCCATCCGCACATTGCTGAAAGCTTCCAACGAGTTGGTCGTCTCAAAAAAGTAAGCACTGTCGCAGTACATGTATGAACTGTCATGCCGGAAAACGACATCTCCCCGCAAAAACTGGGCATCCGCCTTGACTTCCTTATCAAAAGACAAGGTGTTGGCATGGATCAGATACACCAATGTTTTTTGAGGTGTAACCGTATCGGCGGTAAGTGTCTCTCCCTGACGGGAGATCGTATCCTGTTTCATTACAGGCTGTATCTTTTTCTGCGGTTCAACAGTCGCGGTATCCACCTTAACGGGGATCGTATCCTGTTTAACGACCTTAGCTTTAGCAGATACCGAATCCTGCCTGACGGGAATAGAATCCTGCGTTTGTGCAAATACACAAACCGTCAGCAGACAGAATAGTCCTGTAAGAAAAAACTTGTTTACAATTTTCATTCTTTCACCCAACCCGGATACTTGAAATCGCAATTACGCCATCCTTCGGCAATACGTACATAGGTTGTCTTTTGCTTTTTCTTGATCCACTCGTCCAATAATTCTTCTCTTTTCCGTTGTTCCACTAAATTCTTCATTGCCTGGAAGTCATCAGAAAGATTCGCCTTATGTTGTTCTGTACGGGATTTCAGTTTCACGATAGCAACCACTTCCTTCTGTTTGTTAGTAATCATGGTAAATGGCTTGGAGATGTCACCCACCTGCATATCATAGACAATCTTACCTACTTCCTGGGGAAGTTCCTGCATTTCAAACTTCGGAGTACCGTAATTATTTCCTTCATGGTTCTGATTAACCATCAATCCCTTGTTATTACGGGTGTCTTTATCATAGGAAACGAATGTAGCGGCTTCCTCGAACGAGAATTTGTCGGCTTTCAGATCCGTATACAGGGAATCCATACGCACTGTGGCCTCTGTCAGTTCCTTTTCAGATACTTTCGGCCTTAACAGAATATGGCGGCAATTGATACGGTTACCGCGTTTTTCGATCAACTGGATGATATGGTATCCATATTCAGTCTGAACGATCTGCGACACACGTTTCGGGTCAGACAGGTTGAATGCCACATTTGCAAACTCGGGTACCAGGTCTGTCTTACTCATAAATCCCATTTCACCACCACGGGGTGCAGAGGCCGGGTCTTCCGAATATAAACGGGCCAATGTGGAAAATTCCATCTTACCGCTATTGATCTGTTCAGTAAAATCACGCAGACGGGCTTTGATGGCATCGGTTACGTCAAACGGAATCTTCGGTTCAAACGTAATGATCTGCACTTCCACCGTTGTCGGGATAGTCGGAAGGCTGTCTTTCGCCAACTGGTTATAGAACTTACGGATCTCGGAAGGAGTCAGTTTTATCTCACCGATCAGGTTACGCTGCATCTCCGATACGATCTGCTGTTCGCGGAACTGTTCCTTTTGCTCGTCTCTGATCTGCGAAACCTTCTTTCCGTAATATTCCTCTAGCTTTTCCCTCGATCCGATCTCGTTGATCGCCCAGTTTATCCACTGGTCGGCCTGTTGTATCACCTGGCTTTCACTGGCCTCGATACTATCGATCTTCGCCTGGTTCAGGTACAATTTCTGTATTGCCATCTGCTCAGGAATCGCACAATAGGGATCACCATCCAGACGTTTTCCTTCGTTCTGCATAAACAAACGTCTCGCTTCTACGTCCGAACGTAAAATAGCATCATCTCCTACCACCCACACTATCTCATCAATCACATTATCCTTATCCTGTGCCATTGCCACACAAGATAAGCAGGCAAGAAAGAATACAGTTAAAATCTTTTTCATCATATTACCTTTATAAGTTACAAATTACGGTTCCGTATAAAACTTTACATCACCTCCTCTGATTCCATCTTTATATAACTCTTCTTCAAACGTCTTCAAAAAATCCACTTTCCGCTGATTGATCAACATCTCTGTGATCTGCGAACTTGCATAATCATACGGAGCCACACTCCCTTCCGAAAGATACTCCTTGATATTCAGCAGATAACAATAACTACTATCAGCCACTTCCACGAACTTGTTCGCCTTCAAATAAGCATTCGGATTGGATACATGAACGGGGATATTATCCATCACCTCGTCAAAATCCACCCATTTGTCGTAAAAGTAGTCATAAATAGCGGCATTCTGCACACTATACTTCTCAATTTTTTCCAAAGAAGCCTCAGAAGTCGATTTGTACCACCCCTTTACATCCGATAAACCGGGAGCATCCACCGGTATTTTCAGGAAAAGTCCTTTGATCAGGGCTTTGTCGAGTGTAAACTTTTTCTGATTCTCTTCATAATAGTTCAGCTTATCGCTTTCGCGGATATCAGCCGACAACTTTTCTTTGATCAGGCGCTCCTGATACCGGTAACGGACCAGCGAATGGCGGTATTCTTCTACCAGCTTGTCGACCTCTTCCTTTTCGTTTCCCAGGTTCCGCTGGGCAACTTCGTAAACCAGTGCATCCTTGACCCACTTTTTTACAAAGCTTTCGGCTAACAACAAACTATCCGCAGAGGACGCCCCCCGCGGAATCAGACTAACCACTTCCGAACGTTTCAACGTCCGGTCCTTCACTCTTACCAGCACATCCGCATCATCGGTAGGCTGGGTCCGTTTACAAGAACACAGCAAAGATACGAATGCTATAAAAATGAAGCAATACTTCATAACCTTCTCTTTCTTATTTCTTTAGTTTTTTCAACAATTTCCAATTAATCGTAACAGGATATTCCTTGTTCAACTCTTTCAACCAGGCTTTTTCCAACTCAGGTTGCTCGGCAGCAGGTTTACTCCACACTTGCCGGTTACTGATATTGAACAACAGGATGCCATCACGATATTCCTGCATGAGATGTGTAAATTCAGGATGCTTCGTGATAAGATTTTTGCGTTCTGACGTAGTTACAATATCGCGTACGAACAAATCGAATACCTCCTGCATAAAATCACCGGCATACGTTTTTGTCGAGAACGGGCAACGCTGGATATAATAGGCAAATTCGCTCTGCGGAAAATCCGTATCCACCAGATGAATCAGCGTCTTATTCATATCCTTAGCCTTTTCATAGAATTCCTTATCGGTCGGAAAATGATCATTGCACAAAGCAACCAGTTCGTCATAAGCTTCCGGATAGAAAACATACCCGTATTCTTTTTTCAACCGTTCGTCGAACGCCTTATAATATTCAAAATTACGTTCTCCCTGTGCCATCAGACGTGACCAGGATTTTTTCTTTTCTTCAAAAGAGGGTATTCCGCTTTTGCCGATCAGTTTGATGACATGATAGCCGAAACGTGTTTTAACAGGTTTAGACAACTCGCCCGGAGTATTCAGAGCAAAGGCAGCTTTCTCAAACGGCTCGACCATCTCTCCGACACCGAACCAGGGTAATTCTCCCCCCTTCCGTGCAGAAGCACCATCCGAAGAATTTTCCTCTGCCAGCTCCCCGAAATCAGCACCATTCTGTACTTTCTGATAAACCTCTTCAGCCAGAGCAAGCGTTTCGTTATCGCTACGGGTGACAGAGTCTTTCTGGAACGGGATCAGAATATGGGCAACGCGGCGCATTCCGGGATTAGGTTTGCGGCTATGTAACTTAATGATATGAAATCCCAAAGTAGTACGAACGGGCATGGATAATTCACCCGGCTTCATAGCGTATACCTGATTTTCAAATGCTTTTATCGTCTGCATAGGCAACAGGCAACGTGCATACTCGTACCCGGTCTGCTTTGTTGAATCCTGCCTGGTAAGTTCCTGGCCGACAGCGGCTATATCTTCTCCGTTCTTTATACGTTCATAAGCCTTCATCGCCCTCTCGTAAACGGCAACCGTATCTTTCGAAACCGTTTTCTCGGGCAGACGAAAGAGAATGTGGCTTAATTCCAGCACCTCTCCCAGGCGATCGTATTCTGCACGGACAGCAGCATCTTCCCCTTCCTTATCCGATAAGTAACTCGATGTCAACTGAGCGCGGTATCCTTCCAGCTCGTCGGTAAACTCTTTCGTTTTGTCGAGACCTTCTGCTTCTGCAGCTGCCACTTTCAATTTGAAGTTCTTATATAACTCCACATAATTTTCCAACGATTTACGATCAGATAAATTAACTTCACCATTCTTCCGCGCCATAAAAACAAATTCGTCCAAGAGAACCTGTTTTCCTGCCACAGTCATTACTACAGAGTCGGCCTTATTAGCGGCTTCTCCGGTTAAACAAGCGAATAATAAAGATAATACAAGTAACTTTTTCATCAAAAATCCGTTTATCATACTACGTACACATTACAAAAATAACACTAATCTAACGGATAGCATCCCCAAAAAGTATGCTACCCTATTAAATTAGTGTTTTTTATATAACGGCATTTATGCGCATTTATTATTCACCACGGCTATAATTAGGCGCTTCCTGCGTAATTGCTACGTCATGCGGATGGCTTTCCTGTACACCGGCATTGGTGATACGGGTAAACTTGGCCTGATGCAGTGCTTCAATATTATGAGCTCCGCAATATCCCATCCCGGCACGTAAACCACCGACCATCTGGTAGATAACCTCGAACAAAGAACCTTTATAAGGCACACGGGCTGCAATACCTTCCGGAACCAGCTTCTTCACATCATCTTCCACATCCTGGAAATAACGGTCTTTCGATCCTTTCTGCATAGCTTCCAGCGATCCCATACCGCGGTATGATTTGAATTTACGTCCGTTGAATATGATTGTCTCACCCGGCGATTCTTCCACTCCGGCCAGCAACGATCCCATCATAACGGATGATCCGCCGGCAGCGATCGCCTTCACGATATCACCCGAATAACGAAGTCCGCCATCAGCAATCAAAGGAATACCTGTCCCTTTCAACGCTTTCGCTACATCATAGATAGCCGATAACTGCGGTACGCCGACTCCGGCAATAACACGGGTCGTACAGATAGAACCCGGTCCGATACCCACTTTAACGGCATCAGCACCGGCATCCGCCAGGTATCTTGCAGCATCGCCTGTCGCGATATTACCTACCACGCAATCAATACCCGGGTATTGGGCTTTGATCTGTTTCAGTACATCGACCACTCCTTTCGAATGTCCGTGCGCCGTATCAATCACCAGGGCATCGGCACCGGCTTCAACCAAAGCGGCAACACGTTCAAAAGTATTGAACGTCACACCGACTCCGGCTGCGACACGCAAACGTCCTTTAGTATCTTTACAGGCAGACGGTTTATCTTTTGCTTTTGTAATATCTTTATAAGTGACCAGGCCGATCAGTTTATTATGACTGTCTACCACCGGCAACTTTTCGATCTTGTGCTCCTGAAGTATCTGGGCAGCAGCCTCCAGATCCGTCGACTGGTCTGTTACCACCAGGTTTTCCTTCGTCATCACCTCATCGATCGAACGGTTCATGTCTCTTTCAAAACGAAGGTCACGGTTGGTCACGATACCTACCAGGTAACCGCCTTCATCCACAACAGGTATGCCACCGATCTTATATTCCGCCATCATGGCCAACGCATCGGCCACACGTTTTCCTTTCGTGATCGTTACGGGATCATAAATCATCCCGTTCTCCGCACGTTTAACGCTTTGAACCTGCTTTGCCTGTTCAGCGATCGTCATGTTCTTGTGAATTACACCGATACCACCTTCACGGGCAATAGCAATAGCCATTTTTGCCTCGGTAACCGTATCCATGGCCGCCGATACCATCGGGATATTCAATGTAATGTTTCGTGAAAACTTTGTCGTGAGGTCGACATTTCGTGGAAGAACTTCTGAGTAAGCAGGGATCAACAATACATCATCGAATGTTAATCCGTCCATAACTAACCTGTCTGCAATAAATGACATAAAACGTATGCTTTAAAAATTATTGCGCGCAAATATACGATTTTTCCGGGAACTATGCAACGATTAAAAAAATCCTTTCGAAAGAAAATTAAAAAGGCCCCTTCCCTTTTGTTTGCGGGAAGGAACCTTTTTAATTCCGGTCGGAAATGATCCGTGTATTAATTGGCCATCTCGGAAAGGAACTTAATGCGTACCAGACGAATTTCTTCTTCCGTATAATCGCCGCCTAATTCTTCGATCGCATCTTCCAGGTCATCCGTTTCGGAATCCTTGAAATATTCATAGATATCTTCTATGTGATCTTCATCCATCACATCATTTACAAAGTAATCGATATTGATACGTGTTCCCGAATAAACGATCGCTTCGATCTCATCCAGCAATTCGTTAAATTCAAGGCCATTCGTCAATGCGATCTCATCCAGGGCAACCTTCCGGTCGATCCGTTGGATAATGGAAACTTTCAGCTTCGACTTATTGGCTACAGTACGGACACGCAAATCTTCCGGACGTTCGATCTCATTTTCTTCGACATGTTTCTTGATCAGTGTTATGAATTCCTGTCCGTAGCGTTTTGCCTTACCGGCACCAACACCGGGGATATTCTGCAACTCATCCAAAGTGACCGGATAAGTCGTTGCCATCGCTTCCAATGACGGATCCTGGAAAATCACAAAAGGAGGAACTTCCAACCGTTTGGATAATTTCTTACGCAAATCCTTCATCATAGAATAAAGGACCGGGTCTACGGCACAAGTAGCACCCCCGCGTACAGGAACTTCTGATTCTTCTTCCTCTTCAAACTCGTTATCCTTCGTTATTTTGAAAGATACCGGTTTCTTCATGAAGTCTTTTCCCTTCGGCGATATTTTCAGCAAACCATAATTCTCGATATCTTTTGTCAGATAACCGGCGATCAGTGCCTGACGGATCACCGCATTCCAGGTCTTGTCGTCTTCGTCCGTTCCGGAACCGAAGATTTCCATTTCATTGTGTTTGTAAGATTGAATTTCGGAGGTCTCATTCCCGACCAACATACTGACAATATAGTCTGCCTTAAATTTTTCTTTTAAAGTACTTATCACTTCAAGTACCGCACTCAATAACTCTTTCGCTTCCACTTGCTTTTTGGGGTTCAAACAATTATCACAATTTCCACAATTATCTTCCAGGTATTCTTCACCAAAATAATGCAACAGGACTTTACGACGGCATACGGATGTTTCAGCATAGGCGGCTGTTTCAAGCAACAGCTGCTTGCCGATCTCCTGTTCCGCTACAGGTTTACCCTGCATAAACTTCTCCAGCTTCTGTAAATCCTTATAAGCATAAAAGGCGATACACTGCCCTTCGCCGCCATCACGGCCGGCACGGCCTGTTTCCTGGTAATAACCTTCGAGACTCTTCGGTATATCGTAATGAATGACATAACGCACGTCCGGCTTATCGATCCCCATACCGAATGCGATAGTAGCCACAATAACGTCTGCTTTTTCCAACAGGAACGCATCCTGATTGGCCGACCGTTGTTGCGAATCCATTCCGGCATGATAAGCAAGCGCTTTGATCCCGTTCGCCTTCAGAATATCGGCAAACTCCTCCACCTTCTTGCGGCTCAGACAATAAACAATACCCGATTTACCTTCGTTGGCTTTAATATATTTAATGATCTCGCGGTCTATATTTTCATCCTTCGGACGAACTTCGTAATATAAATTAGAACGGTTAAAGGAGGATTTGAAAACTGAAGCATCTATCATACCCAGGTTTTTCTGGATATCATGTTGTACCTTCGGAGTCGCGGTAGCAGTCAGCGCAATCAACGGACGTTTTCCTATCTCATTGATGATCGGACGTATCCGCCGGTATTCCGGACGGAAATCATGCCCCCATTCAGAGATACAATGGGCCTCATCCACTGCGTAAAATGAGATTTTCACATTGCGCAGGAATTCGACATTTTCTTCCTTTGTCAGTGATTCGGGAGCAACATAAAGCAGCTTCGTTCGGCCAGCCATAATATCTTCCTTCACCTGGTCGATCGCCGACTTATTCAGTGATGAATTAATAAAATGGGCCACTCCGTCTTCTTCGCTGAAATTACGCATGGCATCCACCTGATTCTTCATCAAAGCGATCAGGGGGGAAATTACGATCGCCGTACCTTCCATCATAATAGAAGGCAACTGGTAACAGAGAGACTTACCTCCACCGGTGGGCATCAACACAAAGGTATCATTCCCGGCCAGCACATTTTCAATGATTGCTTTCTGATTCCCTTTAAAGGTATCAAAACCAAAATGAGTCTTTAAATGCTCAGTTATACTATCCTTCTTCGCCATACTTATTATATTTTACAAACCGCAGGCATTACGCTATCTGCAAACGGTTTACATCTGATTTTTCAAACTTCTCCTTCGCATACTCCAAAGTAACATGGAGTTTCTTTTTCTTTTCAGACGGCATGCTGAACATAGCATCCATCATGATGGCCTCGACTATCGAACGAAGGCCACGGGCTCCCAGCTTAAATTCCAGAGCTTTGTCTACGATATATTCATAAACGTCTTCATCAAACGACAGTTTAATGGAATCCATCTCGAACAGCTTGACATACTGCCTGATGATCGAATTCTTCGGCTCTGTAAGAATGCTGCGTAGCGTGCTCCGGTCAAGCGGGTTCAAATAAGTCAGAATAGGCAGACGACCGATAATCTCCGGGATCAACCCGAACGATTTCAGGTCTGTCGGCGTAATATATTTCAGGAAGTTGTTCCTGTCTACCTGGGCAGTTTCCTTGCTGGCAGAATATCCTACGACACGGGTGTTCAGACGTTGGGCTATTTTCTTCTCGATACCGTCGAACGCTCCGCCACAGACAAACAGGATATTTTTCGTATCTACCGCAATCATTTTCTGTTCAGGATGTTTTCTTCCGCCCTGGGGAGGCACGTTTACGATCGAACCTTCCAACAGTTTCAATAATCCCTGCTGTACTCCTTCTCCGCTTACATCACGGGTTATAGACGGATTATCACTTTTACGCGCGATCTTATCTATCTCATCAATAAATACAATCCCCCGCTGTGCAGCATCCACGTCATAATCGGCAGCCTGCAACAGGCGAGTCAGAATACTTTCAATATCTTCTCCCACATAACCGGCTTCGGTCAGCACCGTCGCATCCACAATGGCAAACGGCACATGCAGCAATTTTGCGATCGTACGCGCCAGCAAGGTTTTTCCCGTACCGGTTGCGCCAACCATAATAATATTAGACTTCTCGATCTCCACATCATCCGAAGTGACTTTCTGAAGTAACCGCTTATAATGGTTATATACAGAAACAGAAAGATAACGCTTGGCGTCATCCTGTCCTATCACATATTGGTCCAGAAAGTTTTTTATATCCTCCGGCTTCGGCAGTTCCGCCTGGTCAAGCCCTAAAGAGCTTTTCCTGGCAGGCTGTTGTTCTTTTACAATTTCATACGCTTGCTGTGCACACTCGTCACAGATAGCACCGGATATCCCATTTATCAGCATGTTAACGTCCCGGCTGCTCCTTCCACAAAACGTACAAACGTCGCCTGTTTTGGCCATAGATTTTTTGTTTATTAAATTGTCAAAAAAGACAAGGCACAAAAAAGGGCCTTGTCTCTATGTTTGTTATTTATTATTACGAACCAGGATCTCATCAACCATACCGTAAGCTTTCGCTTCTTCGGCAGTCATCCAATAGTCGCGATCGCTATCGCGTTCCACTTCTTCATAAGGTTTTCCTGAGTGAGTTGAGATAATAGTGTACAGTTCTTTCTTAACCTTCAGGATCTCACGAGCTGTGATCTCGATATCCGAAGCCTGTCCTTGTACACCGCCCAGAGGTTGGTGGATCATCACGCGTGAATGAGGCAACGCCATACGTTTACCTTTCGTTCCGGCTACCAGCAATACGGCTGCAAAAGAAGCGGCCATACCTGTACAGATAGTAGAAACATCACAACCGATAAACTGCATAGTATCATAAATACCATAACCGGCATATACGGAACCACCGGGAGAGTTAATATAAATGGATATATCCTTACCGGGGTCGCTTGAATCCAGATATAGTAATTGTGCCTGAATCACATTGGCCGAATAATCGTCGACCTGCGTTCCCAGGAAGATAATACGGTCCATCATCAAGCGGGAAAACACGTCCATCTGCGCAACATTCAGCTGACGTTCTTCAATAATCGTCGGAGAAATATAACTGCTGGTGATATTCATATAACTATCCAGCGCATTACTGTTCATCCTCAAATGTTTTGTTGCATACTTTCTAAAATCGTCCATAGTCTACTGTTTATTGTATAACCGAAAGTCATAAAAAAAGGGATTTCCCTCTGACTTATCGGAATAACAAAGTTATAAATAAATTTCTGAAAGAAACAACTTATTTGCTATCCGCTAAGATATTTTTTAGAGAGAAACCCCTTTTTCTTACTGAAACCATAATAAATACTATAGTTTCCGAAGAATAATATTATTCAAAGAGTTTGTTGAACTCTTCTGCTGAAACTTCTTTTACATCCAGTTCGACCTGTTCTTTCAACCAGGCAGCCAGTTTTTCTTCTACTGCACGGTCGATAATGTTCTGCAAAGTCTGCTTGTTCTTCAGCATGTCTTTTGCATAGTTAGCCAATACTTCTTCAGGAACAGAAAGCATACCGTACTGTGCAAACTGAGCTTTAGCCACACGTTTTGCAAAGCTTTCGATATCTGCATCTTCAACCTTCAGGTTATTGCCCTTCACCAGATTTTCCTTGATCAGCTGATATTTCAGGTCTTCGATGATCTGAGGATATTCTTCGTCCAGTTTTTCCGGTGTATTCTTTTCGTTTGCAGCCAGCAACCAACGTTTCAGCAATCCGTCAGCAAACTGCAGTTCGCCGGCTTTCTGTACCAATATTTCGCGTGCATCCAGCAGGAATTTGAAGTCGCTCTGAGGAACAAACTGTTCTGCCAATGCTTCTTTGATCTTGTTCTTGAATTCTTCTTCGCTGGTAACAACACCTTCTCCGAATACTTTGTCGAACAACTCCTGGTTCAGTTCTGCTTTTTTGTGACGTGTAATTTCACTGATCTCGAAACTGAAGTCACCAGTGATACCGGCAACAGCTTCTTTATCGACTTTCAGGAAAGAAGCGATCTCAGCTTCAGCTCCTTCATAAGCCTTGTTCGGGTTGAAAACGATCACAGAGTTAGTCTTCGCACCGATAAATTTCGCTTTTTCAGCCTCATCCTTCATATAAGAAGGCATCAGTACTGCATCTTCGACAACGATACCGCCTTCTTTCGGAGATCCGTTTTCGAGTTCGGCAACAGTACCCTTTACCATGTCTTTTTCTTCTACTTCTTCAACCTGGTCGTAAGCGCCGAAGTTAGCAGTATAAGCATCTACCTGCTGGTTCATCATCTCTTCATCGATGGCAACCTGATAGTAAGGAAGCTTATCGCTCTTGCTCAGTTCGATTTTGATCTCCGGAGCCAAAGCTACGTCAAAACAAAATTCGAAATCTTCCTGCGTATCGAAATTAATAGGCTGTTGTTCTGTTTCGTTAGGCATCGGTTCGCCTAAAATGTTCAATTTGTTATCGCGGATATAATTGAATAGATTTTCAGAAACCAACTTGTTAACTTCTTCAGCCAGCACGTGCTTTCCATACATTTTTTTTACCATACCCATCGGTACCATTCCTTTACGGAAACCCGGTACATTTGCTTTCTGACGGAAGTTGCGCAGGCTCTTTTCAACCTGTTCAGCATAGTCAGCCTTCACTATTTCTAATTTCACAATACCGCTAACGGCATCAATGTTCTTAAGCGAAACGTTCATTCTGAATGATTTATTTAATTAATAGTCGTATCGAATTTTAGGCTGCAAAATTAGAGTTATTCTTTTAATCTCGCAAATTGTTTACTTAATTTGTTCTAAGTAAGCCCAATTTAGACACATATTATTTTTTTCAACCCAAAATCTTGTTTATCTAAAATAAATGTATTCCTTTGTAATGTGAAAGGGGAATTACCTTGAACGTAAATAACATTGTTTTTATTTCTTCATTTACTTGTTACTTGTCGATTTATCTATCATTGTTACGAAATTCCGGTTTACTACTTTCATCAGTAACAATTTTATTTTTTAATTATTTCTATTTTTATGAACATTTACATTGGTAACCTGAACTATCGTGTTCGGGAAGAAGATCTGAAACAAGTAATGGAAGAATACGGAGTGGTAGATTCTGTAAAGATCATCATAGACCGTGAAACAGGTAAATCGAAAGGTTTTGCATTCGTAGAAATGCCTGATGATGCAGCAGCGAAAAAAGCTATTGCAGAATTGAACGAAGCTGAATTCGAAGGTCGTCAGATGGTGGTAAAAGAAGCCAGACCGAAAATGTAATTCACTCTACCTCGAAAAAATAAAAAACTTCTACCTATATTTGGGCAGAAGTTTTTTTATGTCCGTATATTTATATTCAAAATGAGATTAAAAGGTATATACGCCGGTAAACCGGCACTGTTCCAGTTATTGCTCCTGCTACTCTGTCTTTTGTTTGGAGCCATCCTTTCATCCCTGATCGGCACGGGAATATTTTTCACGTTTCATGGCATCTCCGGTAATCTATCTCAATACCCCGGCATGATGCGGATGATGCAGTTTGTTTCAGCAGTAGGGACATTCCTGTTCCCGGCATTAGCTGTAGCCTGGTTATGCAGCCCCGATCCGGCAGATTACCTTTGTATAAAACGAAATACGGATAACCGTGTCCTGGCGCTCGTACTGGTGAGTATGGTCCTGATGTCGCCGACAACCACCCTGACTGCATTGCTGAACAAGCAAATGGTATTGCCCTCATTCATGGCGCCTATTGAAAACTGGATGCAAACGCAGGAAGCACTTGCCGAACAGTTGACCAATACACTTTTAGCAGGCGACGGACTCCTGATAGTGTTATCCAATCTGCTTGTTATGGCCGTGATGGCTGGTATCACCGAAGAGTTTTTATTCAGGGGAGCATTACAACGGATTATCGGACAGTGGACCACCAACCATCACATTGTTATCTGGTCAGCCGCCATAATATTCAGCGCATTTCACCTACAGTTCTACGGATTCCTTCCCCGTATGTTGCTGGGAGCTTATTTCGGCTACTTGTTATACTGGAGCAGAAACATCTGGGTCCCTGTATTTGCCCATTTCGTCAACAACGCATTTGCCGTGATCGGTATGGCGGATAGCCGGTTGAAAGAAAATGAATTTATCTCCGGAGACATATCCAATGCCAATCTGTTACCTTATTCGGCACTGGCCGTCATTACATTATTATTATTCATTGTATGCGTACAGCATATCAGAAGACTTTCAAAACAAAAACAATCCAACAATTATCAATAACTGATTACAGGTCTTTCTTCCGTAATACGAAGTCTTTACCCAGATACTTTTCGCGGACGATCTCGTTCTCTGCCAACTGTTCTGCCGTTCCCTGGAAAAGCACTTTTCCTTCGAACAACAAATAAGCACGGTCACAGATACTCAACGTCTCGTACACATTATGGTCGGTAATCAGGATACCGATATTTTTATGTTTCAGTCTGGCAACAATAGTCTGGATATCCTGTACGGCAATCGGATCGACACCGGCAAACGGTTCATCCAACATGATGAATTTAGGGTCGATGGCCAGACAGCGGGCAATCTCAGCACGACGCCTTTCACCACCCGACAACTGGTCTCCCAGGTTCTTCCGCACTTTGTTCAGACCGAACTCAGCGATCAGGCTTTCCAGCTTCTCTTTCTGATATTCCGGAGTCGTCTCCGTCATTTCCAATACGGAGCGGATATTATCTTCCACTGTCATCTTACGGAAAATCGAAGCCTCCTGGGCCAGATAACCGATACCGTTACGGGCACGTTTATAAACCGGGAACTTGGTGATCTCCATATCATTCAGGAAGATCTTCCCTTCATTAGGTGTGACCAGTCCTACAGTCATATAGAATGTTGTCGTCTTCCCCGCCCCGTTCGGACCGAGCAATCCAACAATCTCCCCTTGTTTCACATTGATAGAAACATGGTTCACCACCGTACGTGTTCTATATTTTTTCACCAGGTCCTCCGTCCGGAGCACCATCTGTTGTTCGTCTGCCATATCCTAATTATTTACGGGTACAAAGAAACGCAATTAATTAGTTTTCCACAAGACTATTATCATTTCTTAAAGGATGTATAGCCTCAGGATGTATATAGTTAATAAGAGAATATAGAGCAGAGGATTAAAGACACTCCAATTCCCCATTCCGCCAACAGAAAACCAATTATATAATGCAGTTAACGAACCGGAAGATATAGATATGACCTGACGTTTGATAATATCTTCATACTTAGCCCAAGGTCCTCCCGAATAGCCGGAACCACTTTCCGGAACATTAATAGCCTCCAAAGAGAAACACCCTCCAAACACATTCTCCTCAAAACCGGCCGGAGCTTCCGACGACAAAAAAGTAACGTCTGTCAGCTTGGTGCAGTTATAAAAAACCTCTTTTCCGATCGTTCGCACAGAGGACGGTATAATAACAGAAGCCAGAGATGTTTCATAAAAGGCGGCACGCCCTATATTTGTAACAGAGGCAGGTATGGTAACCGATTTAAGAGCAGAATGAGAAAACGAACCTGCTCCGATTGTCTTCACTGAAAAAGGAATTTCCAATGATTCCAAAGCTGTTCCGTAGAATCCGGCAGCTCCAATCTGTTCCAACTCCGATTTTCCGGCAAATGTAACAGAGGATAATCTTCTGCAATCCGTAAAAGCCGCTCCTTCTATATTTGTCACCGAAGAAGGGACCACTATCGATTTCAGAAACGTCTTTGCAAAAGCGCCTGCACCAATCGTAGTAACAGAAGACGGGATCGAAAAAGAAGTCAGAGAAGTCTCGGAAAAAGCCCGTCCCCCGATCGTTTCCAGTTTCGAACCATCAATAGTGACCGACGACAATCTTTTACAGAGTCTGAAAGCCCCCTCTCCGATAGCCACGACAGAAGACGGGATGGTAACAGATGTTATAGCCGTTCTGGAAAAAGCACCATCACCGATCTTTTCAAGCTTCATGTTCTCGGAAAATGCTATGGACGACAATTTTCTGCATCCCCAAAAGGCAGCCTTCCCGATTGTCGCCACAGAAGAAGGAATAACAACCGACCTGAGAGCTGTCTCATAAAAAGCCCACTCTCCGATCGTCTTCAAACACGCCTCTTTTGCAAATTGCACTGACGACAGATTCGAACAATTTCTAAAAGCAGCCTTCCCGATCCATTCCACAGTAGTCGGAACAGTGATCGAAGCCAGATATGTCTGATAGAAAGCATATCTTCCGATCAATTTCAAATTGGAATTCTCTGCAAATGTTACAGATGACAAATCCCTGCAAGCTAAAAAGGCTCCTGCTCCGATCGAAGTCACGGACGATGGAATATGCACGGTTTTTACATGCGACATATATTTAAATATCTGATTCGGAACAATGGGAACTCCTTCCTCTATCGTAATCTGAGTGACAGAGTTCCTATCAGCTACACTAGCCTTTTTCCAATCATCAAAACCACCATACATCAAAATAGTCAATGTACCATCCTTCAGTTCATAACCAAGATCTTCCGCCGATAACTTTTCGCCGGAAACCAATAATAGTCCCAATACCAACAAAGTTGGAAAGAAGAAAGAAAAAGCTGTCTTAGGTGTTTTCATAATAATTCATTTATAAGATTGACAAAACGACCATCACAGGAAAATGATCTGAGGGGGTGCGAGCCTTATATTTACTCAAAGATACCTCTTTGGGAAAATTACCATTCTGTTCCTTCTGAGAACTTTCAGCCACTTCCGAACGGTAGGTATCGGTTAATACCCCATACTTTTTCACATCGAACTCTTTTGTCAGGAAAATATGATCGATACGGCTTTCGGTCTTTCGATCCGTATGAAAACCATTAAATGTTCCATTTGGCGCATAGCGGAAATCCGCAATTTCATACGAGTCACGCATGACACCGGAACCGTCCAACAATTTATAAGACTCACTGTTTTGATCGACATTAAAATCACCGGTCAGGATAGCAGGTAACTTTTTAGGAAACTCTTTTATTTTCTTCAAAATCAATTTCGCACTCTCGGCACGGGCTTGTACCCCCACATGGTCCATATGGAGATTGAAAAACAAAAAGGTAAAGCCAGTCTGTTTATCCCGGAACTCTCCCCAGGTACAAATCCGGGGAAGAACTGCATCCCACCCTTTATTCGGACGGTCCGTTATCTCAGATAACCAGAAATTCCCATGTTCCAGCACTTCAAACTTATCCGTACGGTAAAAAATAGCAGAATGTTCCCCTGCCTGTTTGCCATCCTCACGTCCGATACCGATATAATCATAGCCAGGCATGGCTTGTTTCAAATCCTGTAACTGAGGATACAAACCTTCCTGGGTTCCGAATATTTCAAAACCGTGAAACTGTACCAGTTGAGCAATATAAGGATAACGTTGTCCCCAACCGTCTCCCTTTGTTGAATCCCCATTGTTGGCATACCTCAGATTATAGGATCCAACTATCATTGTTTGCGCCTGTAAAGTCAGTAAGGCGCAAAAAATAAAAACAAAAGAATAAATGATCTTTTTCATGGCTTGTATAATTAACGAATGCAAGGTAATATTTTATTTTCAAAATTCGTTTGTATTTTCCCTTCAATGAATAAACCAATCATACCTATATCACCAATCCACATATATTCTAAGTGCTTTCACCTAACTTCAAAAGTTCTTTCTTCAATCTGAAAATTCGAAATATGATAGAATATTGGGCTATATATACTAAGAAATGCACTCTCACAGTGCAAAACAAGCGAGACAACTACTCTTCTATCGCCATAGAGGATATTATGTCACATTTTATTTTTTATGTTTAATCAACATGATCACCGGATTAGATTCTTCGTCTAATTGTGAAGCAATTTCCATTAACTGACCTTTCAACTTTCCTTTTCGATGATCAGTTATAAGCTGACTTATTTCCATGCTTTGCCAAGATGCTATTTCTTTATTTACAGGATTCGTTTTCATATTTACGACTCTCTTTTCAGAGTAATCATCATTATATACTTTGTATTCAAAAATAGCCTTCTTTTGAGTATCATACATCAAGTTTTTTCCAAAAAATCCAGAACCACTACTAAAATCATATTCCTTTTTTACCGTTTCCATAAAATAATAATGGTCAGTAATAATACTCAAAAAAAGAAAAACTTCCGGATCCATTGATCTAATGACTGGAGTTCTAACTAAAATTGGTACAATACTATGGTCAAAATGATATTGATATACGGTATCAGACGACTGCTCTACTAAAACATACCCATTTGGAGTAGATATTATTGGATAATACGTACGAGGAACCACACTATAAGTCATATTTTTTGACTCATCTTTTGTACTTACATCCATTAAAATTTTTCTATCAAAAGGTATTTGAATTTTTTGAATAATACTTCCATCTTGTTTAGATACAATCATAAACGATTCTCTATCAGTAACCCAATAATTATTGCAAATCAAATTATCCCGATCAAAATCATAGATATGAGCAAAATAAAGGTCATCATCGTGTTTAAGACTCCGCTTAAAGTTTCCATCCAGATCATACACAACTATTTTCTTGGCAAAATGATCATGAATAAATATTTCCTTCTTATCTTCATCAAGAACCACTCTTTGTATAAAAGTATATTCCTCTCCACCTTGTCCTTTACGATTTATTTTCTTTATCCCTTTACCTGTTTTTCTATCAAAAACAAAAAGAACACCATCATTAATATAGTTTCTAGCTAATATAATATCCTTACCTATAGCCATAACTAAACCTTGACATATAAATTCATCATTCGTTTCCAATGGTATATATTCGACATCCATAAAATCCTGCAAAACCAACTCTTTCTCAGGATATTTTGCAGTAACATCAACAGAAATAAATTTATCTGCAGATTGTTTATTTTCTCTACATCCTACCATTATGAATAGGATAAAAATTAAAATTAAGTTTTTCATTAACAACTATATTATAGTTTAACACGCCAAAGCCTTATTTTTTATGTTTTATCAACATGATCACCGGATTATCCTCCGAATCCAATTTTGCTGCAACTTCTTTTAATTTACCTTTTAAACGTCCTCCCTCGTAGTTCTGAACAAGTTCCCAAGCTTCTAAATATTGACAAGAAGGAATTTCACCATTTAAAGGTGTTGACTTCAGGAAAGCTTCTTTATCATTTGTGTAATCACTATTATATACTTTATATCTGAATAAGGCCTTTTCCTGCTTATCATATACTAAATCTGTAGGAGAGAATTCTATTTCTTTAGTTATAGCCTCCATAAAATAATAACGATCGGTAAGCAAACTCAACAACAGAAATCGCTCCGGAGTCATAGAACAAACAGAAGGCGTTCTTACAACTAATGGCTTCATCATGTGATCTGAGAAACAATATATTGTATCTGCTGAAATCTCATTCAACGCATAATCTGCAAAATAAGGGACTATAGGATGGACGGTTGAAGGCATAAATGCATGATATAATCCAGTCTTTTCATCTTTAGGAGTCTTTATCACAATCGATTTTTTCTCTTCATAGGGTATTTGAATTTCTTTAGAGATGCTACCATCCAATTTTGATATTAGCATAAATGATTGTCCGGCATGAAAAGCAACAGTACTGTTATCATTAAAAGAATCATGACAAATTAAATGTTCTTCATCAAAATTATACATATCAACAAATAAGAAATCCTTATTGGTCGATAATTTTCGTTTAAAATTTCCTTTCAAATCGTACACTTGTATCTTGTTTGAATATGAATCGTTAATAAACAGTTCATTGTTATCCTCATCTAACACAATGCTTGACAATCCATTGTATTCTTCCCCACCTTGTCCTTTCCTGTTTATCTTTCTCAGGGCTCTTCCCTTCCGATCAAAAACATAGATGTTTCCATCATTACTACGGTTCGTCACAATAACATGATTACGACCAACAGCTCGAACAAAATTGCCACAGACAAATTCATCATTCGTCTCCAACGGAATATATTCTACATCCATGAAATCTTGCAAAATCAGTTTTTTATAAGGATATTTTGCAGTAACATCAACAGTTATGAAATCATCAGCCGATTGTTTGTTTCCTTCGCACCCCGCCATAAACAACAGGAGGATGAATAAAATTGAATACACACTTTTCATACTTATTATAATTAAATATTAATACCTAATGCACTTCCTTATTTGTTGTATAATCACCACTTTGCAGGCTAACATTCTGTTATTTCCGAAATATACATATTATTCCGAACATTTCGTAAACAAAAAGATAAAAGTTACTTAATCCTCCATTTTTTCCATAACCAATAGACAAAAGAAAGCAAAAACAGAACCAACACCCATCCGGCAATATGTCCCGGTTCATGTTTTGTCATCACTTTCTCCGTCGATATAATGCTATTAATGTCCTGCTTTTCTGTTGCACTCTTCTTTGTAGAAAGGACTTCTGCTGAATCCGTCATGCTCCATTCTTCCGTAACATACGCAACACGTTCCACATGCTGCTTGCCTGAGCTATCCGGTGAAGAAAAATAAATTTCCTTCAATCGGGAGTTACCCCGCAAATGCTTCTGCCGATCATAATGTAAACAGGATGTATCCAACTGTATATACACCATCGAATCCTTATACGCATAAAACTGCTCCCTGCTTCGATTGCGTGTCACACAGCCGGATAATCCTATCACCGCCAAAAACAAGTAAAGAACAGCTCTCATTTGATAATCACCTGGCGACGGTTCTTACCCGTCAATTTTAATGACAAATGGATAAACCCACGACGACGGTAATAAATTGCCTGGTCGAAATTCAAACGGCTTTTCTGTAGAGCCTCCAACAAGCGGCAACTTCCGAATGTATAAATATCGGCTGCTTCTCCCGTCATATGCTGCGAGTTAGCAACACCTCTTACCAGACGATTCAATTCTTCACTCCGATAGCCACTGGAAATATGTATTCCCATAGGACAATCCGCATATTCCCGAAGCGGCTCCAATAACTTTCTAACCAGATTTCTAATCGCTTTCTGCGCTTCCGGTGGTGGAGTATTGTTCAGGCCCTGTTCTACAGCAACTGCACTGTAGATAAACTCCCCCATGTAAAAATGATCACTGATCCAATCCGGATGTTTGCTTCTCCATGCTTGTTGCTTTACTGTCAAAGGCTTTTCAAATGTAAATTCTTTATTTTTCATTTTCACTCTTTTTTATTTTATATGAATAATCTACCCCAAATAATGCTCCGGCAAACGTACTGATCTCTCCGAAAGCTACTAACACACTGTTATGTATCTCTCCAGCCGGAGCCACCCAAAAACCGGAAAAGACCAGGATAAGACCGGCTGCACAAAGCAGCACGGCCATTACCAGTTGAACATTCATTCTTTTCATCCTCGACCGGTTTACTCGATTTCCGGACGATCCCCACCACCTCCGGGATTCTCCGCTTTTTCTACTTCCGGAGTAATCAAAGAATAGCCCATCGTTTTCTTAGTCTCACGTAAATCAAACCCGGGAGTGAAAACAATCTTCGGAGCACGAATCATACTTGCAGAGAACTTCTTTTTATCCTCTACGCCCTCGCTCCCGACCGTAATACGGAAATTACCGAATTCCCCCAACTGAACAATACGACCATCCTGCAATTCCAGATCCAGAATATAATTCAGATTATCCAGTACCGCTTTCACATCTGCGCTCGATACCGTACTTCTCGCAGCAACCAACTTGCATAAGCGTCTGATATCCGTAAATCCTGTACTTTTAGATACCGCATAATACAACTTCTTGGAATCATTGACTCCCGGTTCTGACGGACGCAGAACCAACTTGTAACCTTGTGCCATAATTAAAAATGTTTTTAGTGAATAATTAAGTACGGCACAAAGGTATGTTGGCAGAAAAAGGCTAAAAAGCAATAAGAATAGAGCTAAAAAAAGACGTAACAAACTAATGCACAAAAGACTAACATCATAACAATTCTTAAAAAGGTATTGAAAACACAGCTCTTACTGCTTTTCAAAAGCAGCGATATTTCACAATCATTAAGATCGACAAGGGTAAATTGGAATAATATGTCAAACAATCATAAATCCTTTATAAGATCATGACAAATCTCCCCAAGACTAAGCCATAGGTATAATGAGTTATGTATATTATCCTCTACTTGAATTTTAAAATCCTTACTACCGGATTATCATCTTCGCTAAGCGTCTTTATAAACTTATCTACATTCCCGTTTAGTCGCTTTTTCTCATAAGCATCTATTATTGACGATGGCTGAATCAAACTGGCAATCTTATTCTTGGCTATGGCAGGAGAATTTCCCGGCTCCCAATACTTTGTGCCATACTCAGCATCAAAAAACGACACCCTGGTTACTTCTCCGGTTTCAAACTCATACATAAAAAATGGTATTTTCCCTCCTACAGAATTGAAATCCAAAAGAATAGTACCAATTATAATAAATTTATCGGTTGTTAAAAAAGTGGCCCATACCTTCCTTGGCTCTTCGGATACATGAACCGATGGTTTACGAGTCAATAAGGGAATTAACTTCCTGTTTGGAGTCAATTGATAAAGTGTATCAGACGATACATCCGCAATCATAAGATCTTGGCCATAATACATACTCTGAGTATAAAATAGAAAAAGTCCTCCCCAACTATTTTTCTCTATTTTAGCAATTCGAGTTGAATATCTTTTGGGAAAATGAATATTCAAAACCGAAATCAAACTGCCATCTTTTTTTGATACAAGACGGTAAGGATCTTTCATCGTCTTATCTTCAAGACCTGGTTCTATAATTACATCATCATATACAAGTAGTGCTTCATCATCAATGTTAAAAACTTTTGAATCACTATCAACTGTGTTTATTTTCAAAGTCCGTTTGTATTCTCCTTTCAGTGTATAGACCTGAATAGATTGGTTACACACAAATATTTCTTCATTTTTCTCATCAAAAATTACACCCGCATCTCCAATCCACGCATATTCCTGACCGCTTTGCCCCTTATGATTAAAATGAGAGTATATTGTTCCATCACGATTGAATATAAAAATATTTCCTCGTATAGGCTCATGAATAAGAATATATTTGTCAGAAACATAAGAAAGAGCAAGTCTATTCCCTAACAAAACATCATCTGTTGTTTCAAGCGGAATATATTCACTATCAGTGATATCTTGAAGACGTATCTCTTTTTTAGGATAACTTTTTGAAATATCAATTACCGGTAAATGACTCTTTTCCGATTGAGAGCTTATTACCTGACTTCCCATAAGAAAAAGGAATATCATCAAAAGAAAGTGCTTTGTCTTCATAATTTCGTCTTTTTAAGATTAAACCCCAAGAAAGAAACGAGCAGCAATAATCACAAATATAGTGAGAAGGCACCATATTCAGGGCATAATCCTATTCAAAAATCAATATCCGAATAAATTAATTGACTGGTATAACCGATCAGTCAATCTTTATCCCTTCAAACAACTCAAACAGATCATCCCTATCCACTTTCGCATACCTGATCTTATCCGATAAACCTTTTATTTCCCAATCCACATTAAACGCAAATAAAACAGAAAAAGCCAACCTGGAATAAGAGGTTTTATGCTTTTTAGACGGCCGTTCCAGAAGATTCAGGATTCTTACAAACAGGTCTTCGTTTTTCAGGTCATACAGGAATTCACCCAGGACAGTCTCCTTACGTACAAACTCTACAAACTGTTGCCGTTCACTTTTTATCAGCGCAACCAGAAACTTTTGATAAACGACATCCAGACTTCTCCATTCAGAGAAAGCCAATCCGAAAGCCTCTTTCATAAAACCGGCTCTTTCTCTCGTCGGCAGGTTCATCACTATTTTGCGGAAATGCTGGAGGGTAGGTTTGGCACCCAGCTGTACCATCAGTGAATTTTTCATAAAGTGCCGGGAAGGGGATTATTCATCCTTCCCGGCACGAAAGCCACTAAACGAGATATATTGGCTACGAAAAGATTTTAGAACCCCTCTTTCAGTATCTTTTTCAGTGGTTGAAAGAAGCGTTCTATCAAACGTAAATCATCAGTTACAATTTCGGCGGTGGCTTTCATTTCATGAGATACGGGCAAGCACTTCCCATAATTGGTGGTCAGTCCGTTCGGGAAGGCAATCTCCACCATATAATTGTCTTCCGCAGGCACCAACGAGATCGTCGAAACGATGCCGTTCACAATTCCAAATTCCTGATCCGGGAAATTCGTAAAACGCACGATCACCCGCTGCCGGGTCTTCACCTTTCCCGACCGTTGTAACGGCAGCAATGCCCGTCCGACCCAGGTTTCCCCCTCTTTGGGTACAATACGCGCAAACACATCGCCCGACGATAAATACTGATTCGGAGCCTCCTGAACAAGCAGTTGCACTCGTCCGTCCGAGGGTGCTATCAGACAATACGACATCTCCCAGGCATGGATCGCCGCCAGCAACTGCCCGACAGAAGCACGGTAATCACGGGCAGAAACATCTTTCGATGCCAGATCCATATATGCCGATTGAATATCACCCAGCAACCATACATCCTGCAATAAATAATAACTCAGTCGTTCCGGCTCACCCATATAACGAGCTAATAATTTCTTTAATCGAAGTACATCTTCCGTCTTCGCAGGATTCTCCACCACAGCCAGCAGAGCATCCATTTTCACTTCCTGTCCGTTAAAGGCATAAAGTCCGCTGATCTTTCCCGACGAACGGGCCACGACTTTCACCACCGGTTCCCGGCTTGTCAATGTCATCTCCGTCTCAATCACATCCGGATAAATAAAAAAATAACTACCCACCAAAAGAGCCAGTACCACGACAAACAACAACGTAATACCCCATCGTACAATCCAGGCAGGGATTTGCCCCATCACCTCTTGTACCTCTTCACTGCGTAATTCTATTTTTTTCCCTGTTTCCATATGACTGTCCCCTGTAAGGATGGTTCGCGAACCACCCCTACGAACCCAATTCCAACTGATTCTTCACCAATTTATAATAAACGCCTCGTTGTGCCGTCAGTTCCTCATGCGTACCTTCTTCCACAACCTGTCCCTTATCCAGCACCACTATTTTATCTGCATCCCGTACCGTACTCAGCCGATGAGCTACAACAACCACTGTCCTTCCTTTATAGAACTGATGCAGATGTTCCATGATCTCCCGTTCGTTATTCGCATCCAGCGCATTTGTCGCTTCATCCAGAAAAATAAACTCAGGATTCTTATACACCGCCCGTGCGATCAGGATCCGTTGTCGCTGCCCCTGGCTCACTCCGTTTCCTTCCATACCGATCTTCGTATTGTAACCCAACGGCAACGAATCGATAAAATCCCGGATATTAGCGACAGTCACTGCATGCAACAACCGTTCCTTATCGATCACCTCCGCACCTATCGCAATATTCTTTGCGATCGAATCTGAAAAGAGAAAGCCATCCTGCATCACGCACCCCGTACGTGCCCGCCATACATGCGGATTGATATTTTTCAACAACAGATCACCCACCTTTATATGTCCTTTGTTAGGATCATAAAAACCGAGCAATAACTTGATAAGCGTCGTCTTCCCGCTTCCGCTTGCACCGACAATCGCCGTCACTTTATGTTGTGGAATCGTCAAACTTACCTTCTCTAATACATAATCCCGATCCGCCCCGTCATAACTGAAACTCACATCTTCAATATGCAAAGCCCGGTTCTCAGGCAAAGTGTTCACTTTCATAGCCAACATTTGTTCTTCGTCTTCCCGCTGGTGGATCTCGCCCAAACGTTCCAGACTGATCTTCGCATCCTGGAACGAGCGGGCAAAACCAATAAACTGTTCAATAGGAGCCGTCAGCTGCCCCACAATATAAGTCAATGACATCATCATACCCAACGTCATTTTTCCGGAAACAACAGCCCGGGCGGCGAGAAAGGAGATAAGGATATTGGTGGTTTGGTTAAAAAACACCGACCCGAGCTGTTGATATTGCCCTAAAGCTAACCCTTTAATACTAATCTTAAATAATTTCACCTGGATACGTTCCCATTCCCAGCGTTTTTCTGTTTCACAATTATTCAGTTTGATTTCCTGCATACCAGTGATCAACTGGAATAGATTACTCTGTTCATTGGAAGCTTGTGCAAAACGTTTGATATCCAAGTCACGTCGATATTTCATAAATGCTAAGATCCAGGCGACATACAAGCCATTCCCCAACAAAAAAAGTCCAAGTATAGATAGATCGTAATATGCCAGGACAAAACCAAAAACTATAAAATTGACAAAAGAGAATAAAGTGCTAATTGAAGAACCTGTCATAAAAGATTCTATCCTGTTATGATCCCCAATACGTTGCATAATGTCCCCTACCTTTTTCGTATCGAAAAAATGAAGGGGTAAACGCATCAGCTTCGCCAGAAAATCAGAAATCAAAGCGATATTGATTCGGGTATTAACATGTAATAAAATCCAACTACGGATAAAATCAACTGACAACCTGGCAATAAAAATAACTAACTGAGCAATCAGAATCAGAGTAATAAAATTCAGGTTACTATCCCGAATACCGGTATCAACCAGGCTTTGAGTTAGAAACGGCATGATTAACTGCAAGATACTTGCCGTCAGCATTCCGAGTATCAACTGAAAAAGTTCCCGCTTATAAGGAGTCAGATAACGAAAGAAAAAAGAAAATTTCCTATCTTTTCGTTCCTCCATTTCTCCGCGATCATAAAAGTCCGGTCCGGGTTCCAATAACAAAGCAGCTCCGGTATTTTTCCCTTGTACCAAAGTGCTACACCAGCAACGTTCCAACTCCTTTTCATCATAGGCAACTTTCTTGTTAGCCGGATCCGCAATATAATATTTTCCATTCTTTATTTTATAGCAAACAACGAAATGCTCCTGGTTCCAATGCAAAATACATGGCATGGGAACTTCTGTCCGCAATTGTTCCAATGTAATCCTCACCCCCATTGTTCGAAATCCAATTAGTTCCGCAGCATCGCTAATACCCAGCATCGATACTCCTTCACGTGAGATGAAAGCATGTTCACGTAAATATTGAACCGAATAGGTACAACCATAGTACTTCGCTATCATGCGGAGACAGGTTGGGCCACAGTCAAAAGCATCTAGTTGGTGATAATGAGGAAATATTCTTTTCATGGGATTAACATTCGATTTTATAACTAATTATCACAAAATTCTACTTACAAATCCATGACCAATCAGCGATCTCTTTCAATAAATCACCTCTACTCATTTTGCATACTCGAAGCAGTTCTTGTTTTGCTGACAAATTTTGAGATTGATCCACATATCCAGAGTTTAACTTTCTAGGATGGTATAAATGATAGATACTCCCTGTTACCCGGGATACAGGCAGAGCCAAAATCGTAAGCCGTTTTAACCGTTCAACATCTTCCGGTCCCCAACCGATAAAATACTCATTTTCCATTCCGGCCTGCATGTATTTTTCACGATCGACAACGAATATACCTCCGACAGTCAATTGCCCGAACATGGTCGGAAATTTTTCCTTTTCAGAAAGTAAAACTCCCCAGTCCAATGTCTCCCTGAAATTATCACTAATATCAGACGACAGACTATAACAAACGCCATCATAAGGATAGGATAAAATAGCATGCCTATTTCTTATATCATTTACTGCTTTATACAACTGTTCCTCAGGGACTAAAACATCCACATCCCACACTACTACAATCGGAGTTTTTGCCTGTTTTATCATCTCATTTCGATAATGAGTATGATGAAACACGGGATTATTATCCCGACAGAACAAATAATCAATTCGTTCACTCTCTTCTATATAAAGACGCTGCAAGTTATCTGCTTCCCAGATTATAAAATGTATATTTTCAAGATCCGAATACAAACGAATTATAGTTAGCAAGTTTGCTATCCGGATACTACTATCTACACGTATCGGTATAACAATAGTTACGTCCCCCATATCCGTACAGATCGAATTCTCACATTTCCTTGCCGGTAAAATATATTTTTGTTCCATCCTATCCCATAATTTCAAAGCCAGTTCATTGCATATATTATGCTGTAAAAAATGCCGTATGAACAATTTGATATCCTGCTTTTCAATCGTACTGATCGGGGATTGTTCTCTGATTTCAAAAGAAGCATAGCCTTCAACTCCCAATCGAATCAACAAAATATCCAAAATAGATAACAATACAGATTTGCTTATCACAGTACTCAAATTACTATCACCAGCATGGAGATCTTCTAATCTCCCTAAAAAATAAGAAGCTATTCCCATCAACCCTGTTGCATGGGTTAAATCAGTATGCATACGAAAACAAACTACAGAAAAAAGATACTGATCCCATTCTTCAAGAACCTCATCAGCCCGCCCTTCTATTAACCCGGTACAAATCATATACTGGATGCCACATCCAATACCAGCTAAACCGGTTGAAAAATCCGGATATATACTTAAATCACAATTATACACTGTATCTTCTATTATTGATACGGCTGTATCCATATTCATATTTCTGTCTTCCGACAATAAACGAATGGCAGACAAGATTTCCGGATGTATATTCTGAGGAGCTTCCATAATTACAGTTCTTTTTACAGGATATTCCCCAAAGGAAGATTCCACCCCGTACGATAATTATGTTTAATCAATCCGGCAGCAAACTCTTTAGCATTGATCGGATCCGACATTTTAGCATTAAACGAAGGATGACCAGCCTTGATTATAAAACCGTTTGAAATCATCTGCCGGATTTGTTCATTGTCACCGATATTCACAAATTCCATATTCGCTCCATCCCACTCCAATATTTTATTCAAAGATTGCAGACGAACTGCTAATACCCCCATCATGATCATTTCATTGAACGGACCCGCTTCCGAGAAATCAGATTTGGTTTTTACACGATTTTCCGGACTTTCCTTGCATGCACGTACCCAATCCTGTTCATGACCACCCTCCATCGCTCTATCTACACGGCGAATCGTTTTGGGAATATTCGGTACACGTCCGGAGAGCAGCCAGGGCCTGAGTCCGTAAGAGCCGCAAAGCAACGTATCCTTCGTTCCATGAAAAATTGTCAAACCACCACTCACTCCCATCAGCGGACGTCCCTGGGGAAATCCTGTCGGACGCTCTGGCATAAAACCACCATCATACCAATGAATTTCCACTTCCGGGAAATCCACTTTAGGCATGCTTTCCCGAACCGGATAAACAAATTTCACATACTCAGACTGTGGAGCGCAATCGATAAACCCTGGTGAAGAGGCTGCTTCCACTGACACAGGATAACCTAATTTAAGCGCTTTGAATGCAGGATGCAGAACATGGCACCCCATATCCCCCAAAGTACCGGTTCCGAAATCCCACCAGCCACGCCAGTTCCAAGGGTGATAAATAGAATTGAAAGGTCTCATTTTAGCTGGGCCGATAAACAAATCCCAATCTAATGTAGAAGGTATTTTATGTATTCTGGAAGGAGTTTCCAATCCTTGCGGCCACATAGGACGATCGGTAGCGGTTTCAACTTTCTTTACTTCCCCAATTTCACCGTTCCAGATCCATTCGCATATCAGATCAATACCTTCGTCAGAAGCTCCCTGGTTTCCCATTTGTGTCGCGACATTATATTCTGCAGCCAACTTTGTAAGCAATCTTGATTCATAGACCGAATGAGTCAATGGTTTCTGGACATACACATGTTTACCTAATGTTATAGCAGTAGCAGCAATAATAGCATGAGTATGGTCAGGTGTTGCAACCATAACGGCATCAATATCTTTATCCATCTCATCATACATCCTACGAAAGTCTTTATATTTTTTTGCCCGTGAGAAACAATTTAAGACAGGTTTTGAATACTTCCAGTCTACATCACAAAGAGCTACGATGTTTTCCGTTTCAAAAACATGCTGAATATTTGTAATCCCCATACCACCAATACCAACGACAGCAATATTCAATTTGTCCGAAGGAGCTGTATGTCCATGGCTTTTGCCTAAAATAGAATTGGAAGCTATTTGCATATCAGACTGTTTTTATTTATAATTTTTACGCAATGAAATAGTTGTCTCCGTCGGGAAATCGTCAGGTACTGGCTGTGTAACATTGCCGGTTGCCGCCCATTCGGCACCGCGCAGCAATGTGACTTGAAATCCTGTACATTGCATTGCTATATTATCATCTAGTGTATTTCCTGCATGTCCTAAAGTCGTATGAAAAATACGTGCTTTCCCATAATCGACTGTAAATATAGCCATCTCATCACGCCCGGAACCTTTCGTTGCCGGATCAGAATATCCCCAAAATAAAACATCTTTAACGATACCCGGACCACGCATACGATCGTACAATTCATCCTGTGCATGACGCCATGCCACAGGCAAACCTTTCGTTACCGGATGTTCCGGATTGCTGCAATTAAGTACGAACTCATGCTGAAAGCCATGCGAACCGGCACATCCGGGAGATTCCTTATCATACACCAACCGACCATCCCGCATGTAAATATAAGGACCGGCCGTTTCATTACGATCTTCCCATCCCCCAAAACCGATTATCCGGTTATACTCTTTCCAATCTCTGAAAGCATTATTAGCCGCATGATAAATTATTACACCGCCTCCTTTTTCAACAAAATCCAGAAAAGATCTTTCTGTTTCTTCCGGCCATCTATCCCCATTGTAGTCGAGTACTACCAATTGGTAAGATGAAAAATCAGGTTTAAAATTAGACATGATTTTCCCAGTTTCAGGCGATACAGCGACATTAACTGCAAAGAGACCGGAATTCTCAAGAATCAGCCGGATTGCAACATGACTGATTTGCCAGGCATGATTACTCTGCCCAGTCACTATCAGTACTTTAATTTTACCTTCTTCACAACACAAAGATGATTCATATATTTTCAATAGTTCAGTCGCATCGTATAAACCATTCGGTATGATGGATATCTTACTTCCTCCAAAACAGTTAGAATGCTCTTCTTGTGAAGCGACAATCCTGCAATCGAACGAATTCTGTAATTCTTGTGTTAATTTACAGCTTTCGATAAAGTTCAAATGAAATATCAAATCCTTCTTATTCTCGATATACAATTGGAGTAAATACACAATATTACGATAATATAACTCCCATTGTTCCTTGCTTATCGTTCGTTGCACCGAAATAGCTGACGGGAAATACCAATATTTGATTCCACCTATTAAATCTGTCTGTATTTGAGGCTTTTCCGACATTAAATTTACGACACAAATATTCATATTACAGCCTTTACACGCTACAACCAGTTCACGGACATAAAGGTCAATGTCAAATATAGCTCTACGCCAGGTATGATTGATTATATACAAATTCATTCTATATTACAATTATAACAAATGGATAATCATTTCCAGATGAATTTTGTTAGAACCCTTAATCAAGACATTATATCCTTTCAACAGATTAACCGACAGATATTGGCTCAAGCCCTCCACATCAGGAAAACAGGAATAAACAGAACCGGTAGCAGCAAATTGATTTCCACAAAGAAAAACTTTGTCAAAACCATATCCATTGAGCATCTCTATTATCTCGGTATGCAGTTTCAAACTTTCTGCACCCAACCCTAACATATCACCCAAAATAACAGCCTTGGGACTTGCCGATAATGTAGAAAAATTTGCCAACGCTGCATGCATACTACATGGATTCGCATTAAAAGTATCGATAATTAACTCGTTATGTAAAGTTTTTTTCCACTGCGAACGGTAATTGGCCGGAATATAACCACCAATCGCCTGGTTGATTTTCACGAAAGGAACATCAAAATAAAGTCCGACAGTTATTGCAGCCAATGCATTAAACAGATTATAGCTACCAGCCATACGGGTCGATACCGTATGGCGTATTCCTGCATTTTCCCAATTAAAACAGAGGCAAGGATCCGCTGTTACCACTTGTCCGGAAACAAACGTATCTTTACTTTCACCATAAGAAATTTGCTCTAATCCCTCGGCTATAGATTGGAGACTTCTGTTCTCTCTATGAATAAAGATCTTACCGCCCGATTGACGTAAATAATCATAAAGCTCCCCTTTAGTTCGCAGCACTCCTTCAAGCGAACCAAATCCCTCGAGATGCGCCAGTCCTACATTGGTAATAATACCATATTTCGGCCGGACTATTCTGGCCAACTCCCGTATCATCCCCGAATGGCAAGCTCCCATTTCGATAACAGCCATTTCATGCTCTGGCTTCAAACTCAGTAAAGTAAGAGATGCCCCTAAAGTTGCATTTTCACTTTCATGTGTAGAAACCAGCTTATATCGGGTAGAAAGCACTGCGGTTACCAGTTCTTTCGTAGTCGTCTTACCGCATGTTCCTGTAATGCCGATAGCAGGCGTTTTCAACATTTGGTGATGAAAGTCGGCTAATTGCTCCAATGCTTTCAGAACATTATCGACTAATATGTAACGATCATCAGTTATAACGGTGGGATCATCGACAATAGCATAACGGCATCCAGCCTCCAACGCTTTTTCTGCAAATTTGTTTCCATTATATGAAAACCCTTGTATAGCAAAAAAAAGAGAATCCGGCGAACCTTTCCTGTCATCCGTACAAATGATCGGATATTGTAGAAAAATCTGATAAAGATCGGATATAGACATCAAAGTCAATCTATTCTTCAATAACCGATGAGTATTATTTTTAACAAACCATGAACCTGTAAAATAATGAATAGCAATTGCTTTTTGTATTTTTTTCTCCAATAGTTCTTCATCGGCTTTCCCGTGAATATAATCTTGTATCTCGTTTTTTGAAAATGGAGAAACAAGTGCCGCCGGGAAAATATCAATAGAACTTTTATCCGCATATTTTTCATAAAGATTGGTCAGCATTAACGAACCTGTTGTATTCTGCACCTCCTCATACTTGTCTCCTATGTAGGAAACAGACACAGATTGCAAATGCACAATAATAGCGTTGAAAAAAGGATGATGCGGAGGCGCAACCATTAATGCATTATTAAAACAGATACTTTTGCCGTATAAACAACAATGTTGTCCCGGCTCCATCGCAAAATAGCAATTACTTTTATCCTGTATATACTTATCAAAAGGTTCCAGACATTCATAATCGAAATCGACATACAAACCTCCAATTTTATAAAGAATCAGATAACGGATAACATGCCAGCGTTGAATACCGTACGGATATCCGAAGTAGATGAAACGTGGAAAAAATTCAATCCGGATTGAATTTTTTCCACGTTTCACCTAATGATTTATACGTATCTCCCAAATATTCGGTACGTCCTTCCCAAATCTGATGAATTATTTTGGGTATCATAATGATGAATATAAATGAATCATATTCCGACGAAATATTTCAGCAGAATAATTCGCCAAATATCTTTTTCTTCCATTTTCCCCCATTTCTTTTGCTTCCGTAGGATGCAAGAGTAAATACAGTATTTTTTGTGCTAAAAGCACAGTGTCTATTTCGGTATTATCAGGCAGTTCCGTAAGGGATATCTTCAGTCCGCAAGTATGATCTACCACTTCGTTCAGTCCCGAGGTAGCAGTAACAACTAAAGGTAATGCATGAATCATCATCTCAGTGGCTACATATCCGAAAGGTTCGAACAGTGAAGGAACTACACCTATATCTGCAATGCGATATAGCTCATACAACTCATCTTTTTCCAATAATCCGGTAAACGTTATTTTTGTACAGACCGTCTTTGCTTCCCGAAGGCAAGTGTCATAGTTACCACTACCTGCTATTATCAGGTGCGCTTCTGGACATATCTGCACTACCTCACAAAATGCTTTAATTAAATAACGAATGCCCTTCACTTCGTCAAGACGACCGGCAAAAAGAATTATTTTTTCTCCGGTACGTATATTCCATTTCTTTCGTAAAAAGTCAAAATCGACAGAGGTATCAGGCACATCGCTTAAACCGTTTGGTATGACAGTTATATTTTTAGTATCCAATTCATAATCCTGACACAGTATTTCATGCATGTATTCAGATAAACAAATACAATGATCTACTTTTGAATAATATGATTTTTCCTCTTCGAACATTTTTTTTACTTCATCACCAAAGCTGTCGGAATCTACTTCGTTTAAAATGCTACGCAATCGTGTCAGATTATCAAAAACAGTAAATCCCCAGTGAGAAAAATGGACTACCGAAACAACTTTGCATTCGAATGTATTTTTCAATTCATCAGCAAAACTTCCACATTGAGGAAAATTCAAATGAAACAATAAATTGGTTTTGTCCTGTATATATAATTGAAGTAGGTAAACAATATTATGGAAATACATCTGTCTTTGTTCAGAAGGCTCCGAAACCCGTATATCCGGTATTGGTTCGGGAAAATACCAATACCGGATACCGTCTACTTCTTCCATTGTTATCTGCGGTTTGTCGGAAAGCAGGTTCACCAAATAAATACGTATATGGCTATTTTTTAGCGCAGCCATTAACTCTCGGATATAAGTTCCGATACCAAATACTGCCCCGCGGCGTGTTTCATTGAAAATATATAGATTCATTTTGCTGTTAGGTTAAAGGAGGAATGTCCATGAATGGTCCGTTTTACGGAGCGCCTCCAATCGTAAAAGTCCTTCACCGGCATAACCGGTAAGAAGTCCCATACTGACTGGCGGTTTCTCCGTATCCAAATCTTCAATTTGGTTTAAGATCGTATCAATTTCATTCTGATTTGTATCGTTAAGATACCGACTACTCTGGACTTTCCGAATGAAATTGCTGATTGCGGAATCTCCCAAACGGGAAAAAGAGTTTTTAGCCTCCCATTTCCGGCATTGTTCCAACAATCCGTTACAACTCTCATATCCTGATATTCTTTGCAAATCATACAAAAAAGAATACACATCTGTTTGTTCTTCAGAAGGAATATCCGCCAGATTTTCTTCAAGCAATCGAACAATGTATCCTAAACACTCTTGTGCCTGGACTGCCGGTTCTTGATAACGCAATCTCGAAATCCAATAACGTCCATATCCGGTTAGTCCGTCATACATACTAAAGTCTTGCCAGGGATCGTACATCACAGCACGAACCATTCTTTGATCAAAATCTTCACAAATATCATCTTCTACAAGTAAAAAATCATTACGGATCAGATAATCAATCCCTACCCCAATGCCTGCTATACCTTTTTCATAATCAGCTGGACTGTTTAGATGTATTTGATTCTGCATCTCTCCAATCAAATCTACAGCATAATCGGCAAACAACATATTTTCGGTATACTGCGCATAATGAAAAAAGAAAATAGCCACCCCCATTTTGCCATGTACCAACCCCGGGGATTCTGTCAATGTACCATTTAACAAAAGCATGTTGGCAACTTGGGATAACTGTTCTTCCATTGTCATAGACTGATATTGTTGCATATCTTATTTTTTATGTTTGATCAACATGATTACAGGATTATCTTCCTCTCCTAATTTGGATGCAATTTCTTTTAATCGCCCTTTTAAACGTCCTCCCTCGTAATCCTCTACAAGTTTATAAGCTTCTAAGTATTGACAGGATGGGATTTCTCTATTTAAAGGTACCGATTTCAAGAAGGCTTCTTCTTCATCTGTGTAATCACTATTATATACCTTATAACTGAATAGAGCCTTTTCCTGCCTGTCATATACTATATTGGAAAATGGAAACAGTCTCTTTTTTTCAATTATTTCCATAAAATAGTATCTATCAGTAAGTAAGCTCAACAAAAGAAATCGTTCAGGAGCCATAGAACAAATAGGAGGAGTTCTTACAATTAATGGCTTCATCGTGTTATTTGATGAATAACTATATATTGTGTCAGCTGAAATTTCATCCAACACATAATCATCAAAATAAGGAACTATAGGAAAGACAGATGAAGGCATAAATACACTATACATTCCAGTCTTTTCATCTTTAGGAGTCCTCATTACAATTGACTTTTTCTCTTCATAAGGAATTTGAATTTCTTCAGATATACTACCATCTAGTTTTGATATTAGCATAAACGATTGTCCTGTATGGAAAGCAAGAGAGTTATTATCATTAAAAGAATCATGGCAAATTAAATATTCTTGATCAAAATCATACATATCAAAAAACAAGAAATCCTCACTGGTCGATAACTTTCGTTTAAAATTCCCTTCCAAATCGTAGACTAATATTTTTTTAGCATACATATCATTGACAAACAGTTCATTGTTGTTCTCATCCAATACAACTCGTGATAAAATGTTATATTCTTCCCCTCCTTGTCCTTTTCGATTTATCTTCCTCAAGGCTTTTCCACTACGGTCAAAAATATAAATGTTTCCATCATTGTCATGATTTGTCATAATAACATGATTACGACCCACTGCTAGAACATAGTTTCCACAAACAAATTCATTATTTGTTTCCAATGGAATATATTCTACATCCATAAAATCCTGAAGTACCAGTTTTTTCTGAGGATAACTAGCTGTGACATCAACAGTGATGAAGTTATCTTTATGGATACCAGACCGTTTACATCCCCCACATATTGCTATTATCAAAAGGATAATTATCTGTGCTGAAATTATTCTTTTCATGTTATCTATACTTTTTATGTTTGATCAACATGATTACAGGATTATCTTCCTCTCCCAATTTGGAAGCAATCTCTTTTAATTCTCCTTTTAACCGACCAGCTTTATAATCCTTAACAAGTTCCCAAGCCTCTAAATATTGACAGGATGGAATTTCTCCATTTAAAGGAGTTGATTTCAAGTAGGCTTCTTTATCATTTATGTAATCACTATTATACACTTTATACCTGAATAGAGCCTTTTCCTGATTGTCATATACTAAATCAATAATTGAAAAATCCATCTTTTTTTCAATTGCTTCCATAAAATAGTATTGTTCAGTAAGTAGACTCAGTAGAAGAAATTTTTCAGGATTCATAGATTGAATAGATGGAGTCCTTACAATAAAAGGCTTCATCGTATGGTTTGCGGAATACTTGTACAATGTATCTGCAGAAAGCTCTGTCAGTATATAATTATCAAAATAAGGCATTATAGGATAAACAGATGGAGGCATGTAAACAAAAAAGTTCCCATCTTTATCCCTCGGAGTCCTTACCACAATTGTTTTCTTCTCTTTAAATGGAATTTGAAGCTCTTTGGTAATACCACCATCCAGTTTCGAGATGAACATAAATGACTGACCAGTATAAGATTCAGTAAAATTATTTTCATTTAAGACATCATGACAAATGAAATTGTTTTGGTCAAAATTGTATATTTCACCAAACAAAAAATCTCCTTTTAGCGAGAGCTTTCGTTTAAAATTCCCTTCCAGATCGTACACTAATATTTTTTTCGCATACATATCGTTAACAAACATTTCAGCATTATCTTCATCTAAGATTATCTGTACAAAGCTTGTATATTCTTCACCACCCTGTCCTTTATGGTTTATCTTTTTCAATGCTTTTCCTTTCCGATCGAAGATAAAAATATTTCCATCACGTCCCCCTATCCTGTTTGTCGCAACTATAACATCTTTACCTACAGCTTGGATATTTCCCTGACAAAGAAATTCATCATTTGTTTCCAACGGTATATATTCAACATCCATGAAATCCTGAAGAATCAGTTTTTTATAAGGATAACTAGCCGTAACATCAACTATGATGAAATCATCTGCCAGTTGTTTATTCTCTCCACATCCTGCCGCTATGACCATGAAGAAAATTAAAATTGAATTTAGATTTTTCATAAACAATTGATGTTATGGTTGTACATGACAAAGATTCGGACGACCAATCTCTATTTCATAATTGGAAGGAGATGGACAGTGCCATTGATATAGACAAGTGTCACATGGTTGCTGATTACGTACACGAAGCCATGATTTACCTTCTTCCAATTCTTTAGAGATAACATCGTAGATACTGTGTGTCTTTATATTACCTAATACCGGATGGTTGATGTTGGCATAAATATCACCATCAGGCATAATATTGATTTTTCCAAAATCGTAAATATTCATGGATTGATTTGTAAAGAAATCATTAATAGACATGGATGTTGATAAAATATCTTCTTTAGAAAGAAAAACTTTTTCTTTAAAAAAATCTATATTATCACCTGTATACACTGGTTTTAACTGATATTTTTCAATACTAAATTCTTCTACAAGTACCTTTGCTTGTTGATAGTCATCAGATGACGAGACCTCAAAAATATATTCAAATGGTAAAGTTTGATCAAGCAACATTTGCCTTGAATGATTCCACTGTGACATATCTACAGGAAATCGAACCAATATTGAATACAAAAAATCATTCTCAAAATCTGGTTGTAAAGATATTATATTGGTATATGGAAATATCATATTCTTCAATGAAGAAAGTTGATTCAAAAAAGATAATAATATCTTGTAATTTTCAATATTTTCTAAATATCCTATAATATTAATTGTTGTACTTACCGGTAAGGATTTCAAATATGAAATAAGACTATTTATATCGCTACTATCATCGACATAAATAGTGATTTCAGATAAATATATAAGAATCTTTTTCCCTGATGCAAAACTATGTTTTTTAAATATTTTTTGGGTATCTGAATAATTAAAATAAGGTAATATTTGAACAGGTTTACCCTTAGATAAATCAACATCAATAATATCCCCCATATATTTTTTTAAGAGTTCATTGATAAATCTTTTAATATCTTGTTGTTGATACCTTTCTGAAGTTAATAAAACAACACCACAATTTTCTTTCTGAAGTATTCCATTCAATAATTCAATAACTTCGATTTTATCTGTTTCAATGAATGCGCCATCTAATGTATTATACAATAAAGCACAATTATTAACAATACTAATATGTACATACGGTTCTATTTTGAACCAATAATCTGTCAAACTTTTTTTAGAAATCATACAATTACTACATTTTCTGTTATTGATAAATTATCTTCCGGATACTTTTCAAGAAAAGAGAAAACCCGATGTAGCTTACGATCAAATGTACCTAGATCATGGAAACCTTCACATTTAAACTCTTCTGCATCCAATTTATTCAAATTGCTATTATTCATAACAAACATACAGATATCACAAGACTTATTTGCATAGCACTGCTGACATTTTTCTTTCACATGCTCGTAATAAAAATTGTATTGACGGGTAATTTTCGGAACATCTATCATTACCGTTTCTCCAACTTCTCCCACCGTTAATTTGTGATAGCTAACTTTTTCACATAACGCTAATTTACTGTTTGTAGTCAACATTAATTTTTTCCAAAAAGGCAAACAAGTACTAGTTGGTAGATATTTTTTTTCTCCTGGGAATAAGTCGATTATATTTGAAACATAATAATTTATCGAATAATTTTTTAAAAAATCGGTCAATTCCTTATACTGTAACATTTCCTCATGAGGTAAATGATTAGATTGATCCTTTATATACTCAGCCTCACTTTTTCTTTTATCATGAAACATTTTGTTAAAAAGTTCTTCTTTATTCGGACTCACATCACAGGGATTCAATTCTGCAATTCTTGGGATTTTATGATATCTTGAATAAATGAATTCATAGATATCTTTAACTGAATTTCGATTATGTAATACAGCATTGAAATTTACATGATTTATAAAATATTCAGGGTAATCCCTTTGAAGCATATCTATGTTTTCAATAACCTTTTCGAAAGAGTTTTTTTTATTTCCCCTATAAGAACGATAACTATGATTCACTTCATTCCCATCCAAACTTATAAGTAACTCAAATTCATTATCAACCAAAAAGGGTATATATTTATTTAGTAATGTTGCATTTGTAGTCATAGTGTACCTAATTTCTATTTCTTTTTCTGATTTCAGTAAATTGGCAACTTCAACTATCTGTTTTATAAAATCTCCATTAAAAAGAGGTTCACCACCAAAGAAACTTATATAGAGTTGATTTTTTTTACTTTTGTGTTTTATATCTAAAATATATTTCAGTAAAGTAATGGCATGCTCTGTATTAATTTTTTTTTGATTTCTTACATCAAATCCCTCATAAACATCACCCAATGCACAATACGTACAATTCAAATTGCAAAAGTCTGTTGTTTCAAAAACAATCTGAGGAACCTCAGCCATATTGTTTTTTATCATCGACTCGTTAACTGTACCAAAATTGACCGGTTTAGATTTTGAGAAAAAACCTTGTTTCCTTAAATATTCATATTTTTTCAAATAATAGGGATGAACATCCGGAGATCCTTCATAAGCTTTCCTGAATTCTGGATGTACTAATATCGACAATCTGAATTGATGATCATAGATATATAAATTATCATTTTCTGAGGCATGAATGAGTGTTCGAATCATGATAGATTAGTTAATGTTTATATCCCCAACTACCTCGCTTATAGTTGGGGATATTATTATAAGACTCGTAAGTTATGTAACACAAATCAAGTTTAGGTCCTACCTTATGAGGCATTAATACGCACGTCCTGCACCATTCGTACCTTCCTTAGTGTTCGCATAATCCCAACCTCCAGCACAGGCACATTTACAACTACATCCACCTTTTAAAGTGTTTAGTTCACGTTTCTCTAGTTCAGACTTTCTGAATTCGTTCAATTTAAGTTTTCCTAATGTTTTCATTTTCTTTTGTGATATTAAGTTTGACAAAATGATTTAATACTTTTGTCTTCAATCAGTTATAATATCACTAATTGAAGATGTTTATTATAATACTCAGTCACGTCTAGAATCAAATTTAATAATTTAATATGAATTATTTTTTGTGCTGCTCGAACTTGACGAAGTGTTCTCATAATCAGAAGAGCCCGAACAAGAACAATAATTCTTACAACTACATCCTCCACGCAAAGTATTCAGTTCACGTTTCTCCAGTTCAGACTTTCTAAACTCATTCAACTTAATTTTACCTAAAGTTTTCATTTTCTGTAATGGTATTAAGATTAATATGGAACTTTTATATGTAACAAAGTTAACATCTGATTTTAAACCGCAATTAGCCCAATTGAGTCTATTTTAATTTCCCCTACCATTATTATTCAATGCCCTAGGTTATGCTTTGCTTTTTTTTGAAAAAGTATCAATGTTTTTTTGCCCCAGTACCCTGTTTTGGATATATCATGCGAAAATTGCGAGCAAGCTCAATTGCTCCTTGCATGGAGTGTATTTTCAATTTAGAAAACAGAGCCTTTATCTGATTTCGTATAGTGTTATGTCCTTTACATAAGTCATCAGCTATTTCTGCTGAACTTTTTCCTTGTTGAGCAAGCATTAGTATCGCCCTTTCGCGTTCAGTAAGCGACTCTTTTACTTTTTGCTTCCAACGTCTGGTTACGAAATTGTATTCACTGTATGTCAATCCATCTTTATAATGCAGGCACAAATTTCCAACCTCCCCAATAGTTGAACTTTCCACACAACAAATCAAATAACGCAATTCATTATCCGCCCAAATGGGTTTCATCCGATGATAGACCATTTGCGGTAAAGGCCGTGAACTAAAAGAATAGGTACGCTGCAAACGCAATGTACATGAAAAACAATCAATTTCATCCCTTTTTTCCTCAAAATCCTTGAGGTATTGCAAAATAAGTTCACGCATATCTATCCACAATGGCAAATCGTCAGAATAGATTACTTCAGAATAAAAATCATATCCTAACCTCAAAACATCCTCCGTAGAGAAACCACATAGAAATAAATCGTCAGGCTTGGCATAGCATATTGATCTTTGCAACACATCCAGCACATAAAAGCTTTCAGATGCAATAGAAGAAAGTTGTTCAAAATATTGATTAATGACAGAAGTCTGTTTCATACTATATTATTGTTCCGGAAATATTAAATTCAAATATTTTTTTTGCATCTCTTGCACTGAATATTTTTCTTCATATGAAGAACGTGATAAACTTTTCATCTTCTCCCGTTTCCGCAAAGGAGCCTTCAATACTTTTATAATCAGATCGGTCAATTCATTTTTCGATTTTTCACTGTCTTTTTCCATATCAAATGTATAACCAAAATCTCCATTTCGCATCATGCCCTTTAATCCGGGTGTTGTCGAAACAACCATAGGTAAACCAAACATCATCATTTCGATAGCGACATAACTACATTGTTCATGCATGGAAGGCATAACACCAATATCTGCTATTTGATAAAAGTCATATAATTGTTCCTTATTTAAACGTCCCGTAAAAGTTATTTTATTCCAATCTGTTCCACACCGACTTAGGCGGGAAGAAAAATCTCCATCCCCTACAACCAGCAATCGGTAATTGCAGTTTCTTTGCAGTAAATCCTTAAAAGACAGAATGAGCGTATCAATCCCTTTTATTACATCTAAGCGTCCGACAAACAAAACAATCTTCTCTTTGGAAGAAAAATGATATTGCTTCCTCAGAAGATTGCGTTCCTCCACCGCCAATATCTTTCTCTCATCTTGCAGACCATTATAAATCAGCATAAGTTTATTATGGGATACACCATATTCTTCAGCCAATAATGAAAGAGTAAACTCGGATAGACAAATAACCTTATCAACAATTTGATACAGTTCTTTATCCCTAAGAAACGAATTATAGACTTCTTGTTCTGAAGAGGGTAAAGTCGAAATATCATTTGAATGAATAATATGCTTAAAACGTGCTACATCCCCGTTTAAACTGAAACACCAGTTTTGATAATGTATTACAAAATAGAAACAACTGCCCGGGAATCCTTCTCTTAAATGATTGATCAAAGAAATATGATGGGAATAATTAAACATAAAAATAAACTTGTCACTGTCAGAACAGCTGCAATTTGAACGTATAAGATAGTAAATATTCCGTTGGTAAAAATTTGTCTTTCCTTCCATAGGAATACAGTATTGCGGAATATTATATAAATCATATCCCTGCATCTCTTTTATTTCAAAATGCTCTACATCCGCACCTATATGAACGACATGTACTGTCAATTCTGATATATCTGTCAGACAAACTGTTATTTGCCGGATATACGTACCAACCCCGTACGTAGATGCCCGACTGCTTTCATCAAAAAGATACACATGTTTTTTCATCCTGCCATCAATTTAAGTCCATAACCTGCATATCCCTTACACAATCCTAATGAAGTTATCCCTATTTCATCCACAGAAGAATAAGTACACTGATTTATGATAGAATATAAATCAAACTCCACATTTATCCCTTTGTCAGAAATCACTTTTTGTAAATCAGATACAAAATCTGTATCGAAATAAGAAAGCCCCTTCTGAAAAGACAATCGATAAGAAAGATATACAGAAAAACCGGCTATTCCTCTTTCCAAAGAGTTATTTCTAACTTTCAGTAAGTTAACTTCCATCATTTTCATATCGATATCTTCCAATATATCATTCGGATCCCCGGAAATAAACTGATTTTTTATCAAATACAGTACCCCCCATCCGATGCCGGATAATCCATTTTCAAAGTCCGGACCAATATTATCATGGATTTCATTAAATATTTCATCTAACAATTCACCTGCAAATTCTTCATAAACAGGATTCTTTGTATACCGTGCATAGTTGTAAAGGAACAATACTATACCTGTCTTGCCGTGATATAAACTCAAGTCTGTCAAAAAACTTGAATTCATTATCAGATGATTAGCTATCTGTTGCAATAATATACTTTTACTTTTTTCCATATGAAGTCATATATACATTAGTATCAAGTCAATACGTTAATTTTATTTTGTAATCGGCTTTATACAATTCTTTTATTTCCTCTATATGATTCCGGTCTGTCAACCGAAAACCGACAGATGTTTCATTTGCTGACTTCTTCAAAACAGGTACACCATGTTCTTCCAGAAATTGATTCAGTTTATGGATCGGAACAATATAATCCACATCTTCCGGATGATAATAGTCTGACTGTCTGCGAATATGTTCATCCTGAGATAAAGGATTCTTTTTCCCTAACTCAAACCGGACAAACTCCATAAAACGATCAAATGAATTATCTTCAAACAGAGCTAAATACCGAAAATAGAAACGATTTGCTTTCTCCAGGCAAAAGTGTTTGTAGCAAGAGACCAATCGTTCAACAGGATCTCTCCAAACAGCAAATTTTATCATTTTACCAGACTCTTCCTCTTTTTCCTGCATCTTTGAAACCGGACATAAATAGGGACTCGCATCTTCATAGCCAACCAGGCTATGAGCGCCACCCTGATTAGGATAAAAACCATAAAGAGATGATGCAAGTACATTTCTCAAATGTGACGATGCATTTTTCGCTATTATCACAAAAGCCATATGATAGCTTTCCATCAAGCAAAAATAATTAGCCAGAAAAGGAGTCCTGGCATGCATATCCGATGGCAGATAAACTCTATTTTCATATTTCAGAGCTACATCTTTCCATGTTTGTATATAATGTTTCAATTGATCTTTATACATGCCACAGACTTTGAGAAATTCTTCACGGCTCTCTTTTTCTAGTCTTGAACTATAAAAACGTGAATTTTCATAGCGATAATGAAACAAATGATATAAAGCTCCAGTTACACGCGAAACCGGCAATCCTAATATCTCCATCCGCTTTACACGTTCCAGATCCTCCATTCCCCAACCATAAAAATGTTCATTTTCCCCTCCTGCCTCCAGGTAATTATCTTTATGTACAAGAAAAGCACCACCAACAGAATGAATAAAACAATCAGAATGCTCTTTTCCTTTCAGAAATTCGATCAAACGGTTGTCGCGAAAAACAAAACTGTCCTCCATTGAACATAAATTGAAACGTCCGTCATAAGGGAAACTCATCACCGCTTTCCTATTCCGAATATCGGCTATAGAAGAATCTATTTGATCATCCGGTACTATTACGTCAGTATCCCATATACCGACAATCGAAGTATCAGCTTCGCGCAATAATTCATTCAGGTATTTCGTCCGGTAAAAAATGGAGTTATCATCTTTCACAAAGCGATATGTCACATTCGGGTAATTTCCAGGCACTTTATATTTGGAATCCTTATCGGCTTCCAGTACTATTATTTTACACTGTTTACGTTTTGATAACTGATCTAAAACCACGTCAAGGTTTTCCTTCCGTTCGGACGAATCGATGCGGACCGGAATTACGAACGTAACAATATCATCTAACGATTTATCTATTTCATTACAGTTTATACGGGTAATTTCTTTCTCCCCCAATAAGCATTTTGTCCTCTCCGGAAAGATACCCAAAGCATCTATTCTCCGAAGATCTTTCAATAAACTGTCATCTATTATTTCAATATCTTCCAGACGATCCAGAAACTGGATTAAGTTTTGTTTATTAACCAGAGTGACCGTACTATCTTCCTGAACATCTACCCGAAGTGTCAAATAATGTATCCAACCATACAAAGAATCTTTTTGTTCTGTATTCCAATTTATACTAAGAGTTGACAAACGCGTATCCAATTCCGTCAATATCTCATTTTCTTCACCTTTAGCAAATTTGTTACGCAAAATATATATAAGACCACATCCCAAGCTACAATAACTACATTCCTGCCCTAAAGATGGAACGATTTCCACATCATTTTCCAATAACTGCTCTAATAACTCATCGGCTTGTTTTTCGTAAATTACATCTCCGGTATGACTCGCATAAGTATACAATGCTATAATTCGCCCAATCTCCGGAATACCGACAGTCCACTCGTCCGGCATTTGCTGATTAGTGTTCTTATATCGGTTTATAAACTCAATCTGATATTTACGGCGTACATCATACGCATATGCTTTCTGTTCATCTCTATGCAACTGGGAAATCTGAGACGCATGCCAACGGCACATCATCAATATATCCGGCAAATTTTCTACCTTCCCCGATAATGCCAGCCGTGACATAAGATCATAATCTGAAGAATAGACATATTTTTCATCATATCCGTCACACTTTCTCATCACATTAGTCCTTATCATCAATGAAGAGTGCAAAAAAGTATTATTCTGAAGCAAATCGATCATCAATTGTTCATGTGAAGAAGGTAAAGGCCTTTTCATCTCCGGCTTTGAGAAAACAAAATTTGTTCCTATTCCCAAAATATCCGGATGAGTTTCCAGATACTTATATTGGAGTTCAAACCTTTGGAAATAAGCTACATCATCTGCATCCATGACACAAATATATTTCCCAACAGCGATTTCCAATCCTTTATTACGGGAAGGATAGTTTCCCATATTATACTCATTACAGATCAGAACAATACGTTCATCTGCATAAGATTGAATAATAGCCAATGAATTATCAGTAGAGGCATCATCTATAATAATAAACTCAAAACGACCAAAGGTCTGATTCAGTATACTATCAATTGCTTCATGAAGATATTTCTCTTCGTTAAAGACAGGCATTATGACGGATATATCGATCATGGTATTTATAAGTTTACATTATTATAAAAGTTTTATCCAACTAACTTTTGACTCAGGCGACAACCTCATAAGTTCCTTCCCTGCCATTCCCATCAAGCCTGGTGTTTCTCCTAATTTTATTGCAGAGTATCGTTCCTGATTGATCTTAGCAGCCTTTTGCATCAAAGCATCTCCCGCATATTCTGAAAAGAATAAGTAATAACCCAATAATTTATTTACTTGCAGGGGATATAGCTTCAGAAATGATAATTCATATAATTCAGATATAATATCTTCATTATTAAGCAAAGAGGCCAGCCGCTTATTTTTCAACAAATTCAGCAAATAAAACAAATTCAATTTATTCTTTTTTGTCCGTTCATTTTTCGGATCAATATATTTTCCCGATAAGCGAAACCGATAATAACGTACCAACCCTAAAAGATTACTTTCCCAATCAACCCCATTATGTTCCTGCGCCAGAATATCATCAAACAATAAATCAAAATCACAGAGTATCTCATCGATGTCTCCACTAATGAAGTCATTTTGATACAAATATTCTATAGCGTTACCTATACCGGATAATCCATTCGCATAGTCTATAGATGTCTGTAAATTCACCTGAGAAAAAATCTCCGAGATCAGGTTTATTGCTATATTTTCATAAAATCCATCCTGGCGAATAAATGCATAATGGAACAAGAAAACAACAACCCCCATTTTCCCATAAAAAAGTCCGTCTTGCTCTATCGATATTTTATTTTTCTCCAAACTCCAGACAAAATCATTCTTTACATAGCCTTTCGGATATATGGTAATCCATTCATCCGGATGGATTTCCGGAGTGAGCATTGTATTAAAACAGCGATAAGGTGCTATAACTATTTTATCTCTACTCCCATTTAACCAAGCCCCCCACCAGCTAAATGTACTATTGGCTATAATATTATGACGGCACAAAGACATTAAATACATATCTTGCCAACTATCGTCTCCGTGATTCCAGTCGACAACAACGCAATTCTCCAAATGCAAATTCGATTTCACCCAATCAGGATCATCACTAAAACAATAAAGAGGTAAATTATTACCTGCATGGTTGCGGATCATAATTAAAGCCTCCCTATAATAATCGACCGTACAAATATTGATAAACATATCTGCATGAGATGAGTCCAGATAATCACCACGCCGGACATGAAGAGCAATAGCTTTCTGCAATTTCAATTTTTCCGCTAACTGCCTGGTTGGCCCGTTTAACAGATTGCTGTTAAAGGAAAATGCTTTTCGAACTTTAGGTTTAACATTATCAAAAGAAGTTTCAGTCTGCCAATATCCTATACAAATCGTAACTAAAAAACCATCTAATGAAATAGAAGGTCTACATGCAAAATCTTTCTCCCACACATACTGTATCAAAGATGGAGGCAAAGATTTTATATGAGTCATTAACTCTTCCGATGCAAAATCAGAGGCAGGGATATTAAAAATATTCTCCAATTCGTAAAAATAACCCGTTTTACCCGGAGCATCTTTGTCCCTATACAAGAACCCTTCATGCTCCGGATACTTTGATCGCATACTCAACAATAACGCATAGTCAAACATCAGGTTTCCCAAACGTCCCTGCATCATAATGATAAAAGTCGGCTTCAGATTGGATGCATTTTGTGGCATATTCTCTAATGTGTTCCACTATATCACAAAATCTCCCACCAAATAACCGTATTCATGATTTAAACGAACCTGATACGTTCCGGTTATCTCACTCAACATAAAATGAACGGTTTCTCCGGAAGAGATGGTTACACTTTCTTTAAGAATCACATTCCCGTCGGCACTGACCACCTCTATCGTTAAATCAGATATAGCATCTGGACAATAGATTGATAAAACAGAGCCGTTCACAGATACTTCCGGTTCTTTAGGAAAGATTGTCCGAATAATGTTTTCTCCCCATCTTCCTTTTACATGAACACTGTATCCTCGCGCTATTTGTGGCAACATGCCCATCATAAGAATAGTCAAAATTAAAATACAATAGTTTTTCATGGCAATAACTTTTAAAAATGTTTGTTCAAAAGTAGAAGTTACAAAAGATACTACCAAAATTACTTGGTAACAAAAATGTAACAAGACTCAAACACCTTATTAACAGATATATAAAAAAGTCACAGGGACAAAATATACTCATCAAAATCTTGTGCCGTTCCCTGTTTTTGTGTTAATTTTGTATACAGTCTTTTTCTTTTAAGAGATATCGCCTGACTAGTCCTAAGCAACAAAGCAGCCATACGGCTAACCGAAATACCTAATTTTGTTAAGCAGCATATTTGCAAGTCCATTTCCGAAATTCCGGGATACATTATTTTTATCTTATATGTAAAATTCAAATACAGCACATGATCAATCCACTTGACTACCTCCGGCCATCGTTCACAATCCAATATCTCCCATTTTGTACGCAATCCCTGGTATAAATCAGATGCAAAGAATATTTTACCACGATCCATCCCTGCAGTAGATGAGGGTGCACGTTCAACCATTTTTTCATCAATAACTCCCTGCACCATATCCAACTGTATTTTCAAGTCGTCCGCCATTTCCGTTTTTTGTCCCAGTTCTGCTATTGCCGCATTACGTTCCGTCAGATATTGCTGACTTTCTCTATACTTCTGTTCCTGAAGACGTAATGACTGATTCAGTTGTTCTTCTTTTTTCTTCTTTTCTTTAAACAAATAAAAAACGATGCAAACTACTACCAACAAAAAGAAAACCCCTCCTCCAAAAAGTCTGTACAAATAGTTTGTTTTACGGAAAGCCTCCTGCCTATAATATTCTTTTTCTTTTTCAACAAGTTGATAATCATAAACACTTTGTTGTCGAGCCAAAGTTTCCATGTAAGTATCTTTATCTATCGAATCTCGAAACGCTTCATATTTTTCCTGAAAAACAGCATAATCTTTTAAATTCATTCTAGACTTTTCCAACTGTGACAGCGAATGATATGTATCTTTCAATGTATATATGTCAGTACTTTTTCGACAAAAAGACAAATAATAGTAAGCCGAATCTGTTTTTCCTGACTTCAGATATAAATCTCCTAAAGTCAAACAAACCAAGCAAGAATCATTCGTTGTTTTTATTCGAGTATACGCATCCTTCGCATAAAACAAACCTGTCTGATAATCTTTTATTCTACTATAAGTATCTGCTAATTCATTAAGATAATAGAATTTATAAAAGTCTGGAGTGCATGACAAAGCTTTCAAATAATAGGTTATCGCACTGTCCAACTGATTCTCACAAACATAAATACGAGCGATATTTCTAAGAGCCATAGATAAACCGACTGTATCTTTGTCTTGCTTAAAATAGTTGACAGCTTCTTTTTGGAAATCCAAAGCTGGTCGATAAAGCTCCTGAAAAGTATATAAAGTACCCAAATTAGCACATAAACGTCCTAACAAAGAATATTCATCCAAATCTTTTCCTACTTCATAAGCCTTCAAATAATACTCCTGTGCCTGAAGTGCATCGTTTAAATCCTGGAAAACCCTGCCACAATAATAATAGGCCTGCATCTTCCGATTCTTCAAGTTTGTCTTTTCATAATATTTGACTGCGATTTGTATCAATGAATCGGATGTATGTTCTATTCGATTTTTATCTTGTGCCTGTGTATATAACAAACACCAAAGAGCATTTTGCTCCTTTGACATATCTTCCCGATGTGTTATACTATCTAAAAGTAATAAGGCACTATCGGGTCTTTCATTCATATATCCCTCTGCCTCTTTCAATAAAGGGGAGATATTTGTATTTCTGCTACAAGCTACCAAACAGAACAGCAGCAGAAGATTTAGTATTAGCTTAAGTCTATTTGCCATACACAACTGTTTTACAGAATGCAATATAGAACTTTATTTTCAAAAGATCAAAAGAAATTAATACATTCATGAAGACATTGGTTATGTCCAAGTGCATGTAAGACCTGATCTATATGGCTAATCAATAGACTGATAATAGTTTTTCAGGATAATAACATTCTAAAAAATCCCCCCAATTAAGCTACAAAACCAACTATACTCATCAAGATCTTGTACTCTTCGTCCATAATTAACTATACCAAGAACCATAAAAATAGTGGATTGCCACAGCATCTTGTAACTTTCGTTTCAATTCTTCATCCGACATATACCCTTTAATACAAAGGGCTACCTCATTTTTCGTCAATGGCGAAATGACAGAAGCTGGTAATAACCTGACCTTTTCCTTGAAATCGTAATTGTCATATACCCGGGTCAACATATAGGGACCGGTCGTCTCCAGTACATAATTAAACTTATCGTTCATGTCATACTGAGCCGGATCATCCGACAATAAATGTTCCAATATTACTTTAAAGAGAGGATGCTTGGCCTCTACAGCCATAAAAGCGTTGGTCACAATATGGGATTTATTGAATATACGGGCATGTTCTTCCGGGTCGGATGCCAAACAACAAGACTCATTCTCCAACAAACCATCCAACGGTTCTATACATTCATAATCCAAATCCGCATAAACTCCCCCATATTCATACAATATCAAATAACGAATCATATCCCAACGCTGGACAGCATACCGGTAAGCTTCATAGACTTTCATATATTCGGTATGTGCGGACATAAAAGAATTTATTTTCTCTCCATCCCAAAATATATACATCCAATCAGGATGTTGTTCTTTCCATGTTTGGGACACATCTAATAGAAAATTAGGAGGAGGCCCATCTTTACCCTCCCAGACTTGGTGTATAATTTTAGGTATTAGCATATTTTGTTATATTAGTTTTTAATTTCAGCAAACATAATGATAGGGTTATCCTCTTCGTCTGATTGTTCAACCAAAGACTTTAGTTCTCCTGACAATTTGCCCTGTTTCAAACGCTTTTTCAATTCAGGCATTTCCAAAATATCAAATATCAAATTATCCCGATTCGTACCCCAAGCCAGAACATAATCATCCAGATCCCGGTTACGGATCTTTACCCTTGAACATTCCCCAGATTCTTTATCTACCCAATAGGTAAAGTCTGGCATTGGAATATCACCAATGAATACACTGGCAAACCGGGAGGATTCAAATTGCAGATACGGGACCGTTTTCACCTTATCCTCATCCGTCTTCAAAGGATTTTGGATGTATATAGGATCCACCATGTTATTTTTTGTATCATAAGCATATATGGTATCACTTGTCGATACACATAAATAAATACGGTCTCCTAATTTATTAATCCTAGAAAAGGCTCCGATATTCACCATCAAGTTTTGGGTATTCGCCAGTATTCTCTTTTCCAACAAGACATGGCCAACTTTTCCATCTCGCAAAGAAATCGTAAAAGCCCGAATGTCATTCGTGATATCATTCGTCGAACAAACAGCCAGAGAATCGTTCAAAACATAAAAGCGATCAAATCTTTCTTCACACTTTACACTTCTCAGATACTTCCCTCCATAAGTATAGACCGAGATTCTTTGCTGCGCCACATCTAACAAAAACAACTCTTGCGTCTCTTCATTTACGGAGAAAATACCACCTAAGGTAAACTCGAAGGGAGCTGCTCCACGTTTTCCTATATTATTCAGGAAAGTACCGTCCAAACCGAATCTGTAAATATTTTCTCCAAAAGAGAGAAACAAATCTTTGTCGGTTAAGAAAATACCGGAAAAACCCCATTTACGCGGGATAAGGCTCTTCGTATCCGTCCCTAATTTCAAATAGGAGACTTTGGCTATATCGTTAATCTCAATTTCACGTTCGTTTTTATTCGACTTATCGATTAAAAAAGGATAAGAGATTTCCGCTTGAACCTCTACACTATCACATGCTGTCTCCTCCACTGATGCTTTTCTATTTCCACAAGAGAATAGCAGAATAGAAAAAACGATTAAACATAGGCAATTTACAATCCGATTTAATAAAAATCCATTACTCTGTTCCATAAAATCCAATTTTATATAATTATCTTAATTTCAACAGACTGATATCAGACTCATTCATCACACTATCTATCAACTACTTAAACACAATATCACCTCTTTCCAGTAAACCCGATATTAATTCGTGCATAAAAGGGAACAAGGTATTCGATGAAAAAAAACCTTCTTCTCCTAATTCATCCAAAGCAGGCAGAAAACGATTCATCAAAACCGGATAATATTTACTATCCTCTTTTACTAATGAAATGAAATATTCTACCATTTCTAATCTTATACGCCCAGCTGCCTCATCTGATTCTGCTAAATACTTAATACTTGTCTGTTCCGGATAAGTTCTATATAAAGTGAATACTTCTGGAATATTGGCTATTTCTCCTATTTGAGCAATATCCGACCATAATTTATAATCAGCAGCAAAAGAATAACCATACGAATACCTCAAGTTGTATTCAATCAGCACATCTCGCCGGATAAATCCGGTTGGATTCATCATGGGACAATGAATGATCATTGTTTTTATAATATCCAAATGAGTTAACGGTGCTTTCATTAATCGGGAATACATTCCAAAAGAATACATATATCCACCACATACGACAATATTGGGATTATCTTCCATATATTCATATTGCACTTTCAGCCTATGGGGCAACATAAGATCATCATGGTCTAATAAAGCAATATATTTCCCTTTGGCTATATCAATTCCATGGTTAAGAGTTTTAATAAAATCATGTGTACATGATACATATTTTACACGAATGTCTGTATAGCTTTTTATGATCTCAGAACTTTTATCAGCAGAACCATCATCCAATAATAAAATTTCAAAATCCACCAAAGTTTGCCCCAGAACACTATCGACAGTCTCCCTTATAAATTTCTCTGAATTATAAACAGGTATTAATACAGATACTAGTGTCTTGCTTTTATCGCTTACAAACATTAAGAATTATTTTTCCGCAATTTATATAAATTCTCCATATAATGGACCTCTATAGCGCAGTAATTCCTTTCTATAGGAGAGAATATCATTAATATATACTATCTCCGGTACAATTCCTTCCATTCCGTATTATATTTGTATTCGTACGTTTTTGCGTTTGATATATATCAAACGAATAAAACACATATATGCTTCTTTCGTTTGATGATTGATTTCCTTTCGTTCAATGATTATTGAATGAATGGGTGTATGGGATGAAAATTTGTTTTGGCTGGTATTCATTTAAAACAAGATAGTAATGAGTTTAAAATTCGGATGGTACAAAACACCGGTCCCGGGAGACAGGGAAGACAAGGAGATTCCGCATGCACGGATCATTTCACAGGGTACGCTCGATACAAAGTACATGTGCAAGATGATCTCGATGTCGAGTACGATCTCGTCGGCAGACGTAAAAGGGGTATTGGAAGCGCTTAACTACTGGATGGGGTTTCACCTGGCGGAAGGGAATAGTATCGAACTGGACGGACTGGGATATTTCACCCCCACGCTGAAAAGCCGGACAGTAACGGATGAAAACGACAAACCCAAAGTCATCGCAGAAGCTGACACCGTTAGTTTCCGTTGCGCAACCTCCCTGAAAGAACAGGTAAGGGAAGCCGGACTGGAACTGGTGAAAAAGGCGAAAACAGAAAAACTCACACAGGAACAACGGCTGGAGAATATTATGAAAGAGGTGAATAAAAACAAATGTATCAACTGTAGTACCTGCGTGCAGATAAATCATTACAGCCGGTTCATGGCTCTGAAAGACTTGAAATTACTGATGGACAGCAACAAGCTGGTTCAGATCGGCGGAGGGAAACAAACGATGTATATTCGGTCATTGTAAATCCAAAATTTCGCGGCGGCGAAAATAACCGCCGCGAAATTTCAGATTCAAGCCAAATCACTTTTGCCATATACATATTCTTTTCAGCAAATATAATTATTTAATTCGAATTATTCGATTCAAATAATACAGATTTAACCGTTTCACAAGGACATACAGCCATTTTGTCGCCGTAAAATTTGTTATTCTACATCCTTTCTTTTACCTTTGTAACAGCCGTTAATGTAATAGCCATTAAATTAACAGGGATTAAATTAAGATGCGCATGAAATTTTACGATCGAAAAAAAGAGTTAAAGCTACTACAGGATATCAATGAGCAATCACGTAACAACGCTTGTTTTACAGTGATGGTTGGCCGCCGCCGTATCGGCAAAACGGCTTTACTGCTCGAAAGCGTGAGGGGAGAGAAGTTTCTGTACCTCTTTGTTTCCCGCAAAAGTGAAGTACTTTTATGCGAACAGTTCCAACAGGACATCAAAGAAAGCCTGGAGCTGGATATATTCGGCCGGGTGGACAACTTCCGTACCTTATTCGAGCAATTGATGATTTACGCTACAAAAACTCATTTCACACTGATTATCGATGAATTCCAGGAGTTTGACAATATAAACAGCTCCATTTTCAGTGATATCCAGAATATATGGGATAGATATAAGGAAGAAGCTAAGGTAAACTTCATAGCTTGCGGATCTATTTATTCCATGATGAAAAAGATTTTTGAAAACAATAAAGAACCGTTGTTCGGACGCCTGACATCTAAAATTATACTAAAACCATTCAATGTTTCTACGATAAAAGAGATACTAAAAGATTACAATCCGGGATATACGCCCGAAGATCTGCTGGCTTTTTATCTCATAACAGGAGGGGTAGCTAAGTATGTTGCCTTACTGATGGAAGCAGGTGCTACCACATTCAACAAAATGATTCATTATACGGTACGGCCTGATTCTCCGTTCCTGTCAGAAGGACGCGATCTGCTTATTTCTGAATTCGGACGTGAATATGCAACCTATTTTTCCATCTTGCAATTAATAGCTTCAGGTAAGACAGCGCAAAACGAGGTAGATTCGATTATAGGAAAAAACACAGGGGCTTATTTAGCTAATCTTGAAAAAGAATATTCCCTGATAAACAGAAATAAACCGATGTTTTCAAAACCGGAAAGCAGAAACAGCCGCTGGTGCCTGAATGATAATTATCTGATGTTTTGGTTTCGTTTTATATTCCCAAACCTGTCTATGATTGAACTGGGAAAAAATGATATGCTTGAAAAATTCATCTTAAAAAACTATGAACAGTACAGCGGGTATATCCTGGAACGCTATTTCAGAGACAGGATTGCTGAAAGCGAAGATATTACGGACATCGGCAATTATTGGGACAACAAAGGAGAGAATGAAATCGATCTTATCGCCCTCAACCGTTTTGAAGGGAAGGCATTGATAGCTGAAGTTAAGCGAAATCCAAATAAGATCAATATAGCTCGCCTATATGAGAAAGTTGCCTCCATAAAAAAACAATTATCTCATTACACTTTGGAAATAAAAGGCTTGTCAATGCAGGACATGTAAATTGCCAAACAAAAACATTGAATAAACTAAACCTCCGTCGATATGATTCTACTCTCGAACATAGATTTCACCCTTCCACTGGCTGATCCGGTATTGAAGTTTTTACTGATACTGTTGATCATCCTGGCGGCTCCGCTCCTGTTGAACAAACTCAAAGTTCCGCACCTGCTGGGACTGATCATTGCCGGAGCTATCATCGGGCCGAACGGTTTTAACCTTGTCCTGCGTGACAGCAGCATCATTCTTTCCGGTACGGCCGGTTTACTTTATATCATGTTCCTGGCAGGACTGGAGATAGATATGGGGGACTTCAAGAAGAATAGCGGAAAAAGTCTTGTCTTCGGAATGTATACTTTCCTTATCCCCATGATATTGGGGACGGCGGTGGGACTATGGGTCCTCAATTTCAGCATGGAAACCTCCGTATTGCTTGCCAGTATGTTCGCCTCGCATACATTGATCGCTTATCCGATTATCAGCAAGCTGGGGATCAGCAAAAATAACGCGGTCAGTATTACTGTCGGGGGAACTATGATCACGGATACACTGGCGTTATTGGTATTGACCATTATTGTCGGAATGGCAACAGGGAATGCCGACGACGCTTTCTGGATACGTTTAGGGGTTTCCATCGTTATATTCGCTCTGATAGTCCTGCTGGTATTTCCTTTTATCGGACGGTGGTTCTTCAAACGGGTACATGATAATATCTCACAATATATTTTCGTGCTGTCGATGGTCTTTTTCGGAGCATTCCTTGCCCAATTGGCCGGGATGGAAGCGATCATCGGCTCTTTCCTTGCCGGGCTGGCACTGAACAGGCTGATACCGCAAAGTTCACCGCTGATGAACCGTGTCGAGTTCGTCGGGAATGCCATTTTCATTCCGTTCTTTCTGCTGAGTGTCGGCATGCTGATCGATTACAGGGCTTTCTTTACCAGTTTCGAGACGATTAAGGTCGGTATAGTGATGATCGTTGTCGCTACGGCAGCCAAATACGCCGCGGCCTGGCTGACGCAAAAGACATTCCGGCTGTCGGTCGATCAGCGAAGCGTCATTTTCGGATTAAGCAATGCACAGGCGGCAGCAACTCTCGCGGCTGTCATGGTCGGATACAATGTGATCCTGGGAACGGATGCCAACGGGGAACCGATACGCCTCCTGAACGAAAGTGTTCTGAACGGGACGATCCTGATGATCCTGGTGACTTGTGCAATAGCCTCTTTCTCCGCACAAAAAGGGGCACATAATATTGCCATGAAGGAATCCGAAGAAGAAACGGAAGAGAATGAAACAAAGGATGAACATATCCTGATCCCTGTCAGCAATGAAGAGACGGTGGAAGAACTGGTCAACCTCAGCCTTGCCATTAAATCGAAAACAAATACCAGCGGCCTGTACGCCCTGAAAGTCATTGACAACCAGAACTCGGACGATAAGACACAGAAATCATCCAAACGGGTATTGCAAACGGCTGTCGATACGGCAGCAGCCACCGATACACGACTGAAAGGACTGCTTCGCTACGACCTGAGCATTTCCAATGCGATCACCAGTGTCGTGAAGGAACGGGAGATAACCGACCTGGTTCTCGGACTTCACAAGGAAAAAGATATTCCGGCTGCATTCCTGGGGAATATCGTTGAAAACGTATTACAGCATAGCAGCGTTACCACCTTTATCTACAAGCCCGTACAACCGTTAGCAACCATCAAACGCCATCTGATCATCCTGCCTGACCAGGCTGAAAAAGAGATCGGCTTCCTGGCGATCATGAACCGGGTATGGAACGTATTGCAAAATGCCGGAGCCAAAGTTGTATTCTATGGCTCGGAGGATACGCTGAAAGCAATCAAAAAAGTATTTGCCAAAAGAGCCGGAGAAATATCATACGTGAACTTCAGCGACTGGGATGATTTTCTGATCGTATTCCGGGATGTAAAAGCCAACGACAGCATGTGGGTAATCTTCAGCCGGAAAGAAGGCTTATCTTACGACCCCGTCATGCCACGAATCCCGGGATATCTGAACAAGTATTTTCAGGGTAACAGCTTTGTTCTTATTTATCCTATACAAGCCGGAATCGACGAAGGAACCAGGTACCTGACCTAATAAGAAAGATATTGTAAGAAAAACCATAAACGGAAGAACCAGAGCCCTTGTTCTTGCAGAACTCATGCACATTAAACAGTGCAAATGTAACGTTTTTTATTCACAAGTGTATCTTTTTTATAAAAAAATCACATACATGTTATACAACAGCAAAAAACGCGCCTTTTTAACATAAATACCCCTAATCCGAGTCTTCCCTTTTAACATTAAGAAAATATTTGTAATAATTAATCCCTAAAATACCATAGTTCTGCAAGAACGAAGATACATCAGTACTCTTCTTGTAAAACCCAACGTAAACAATCCGGCAATTAGATTGCAACGGATAACTATAAGGCGGGTAAGATTTTACCTTTTCGGATCTAAAATATTATCGTTCAAAAAGAGTGTTATGTTTAAATTAACAAATTAAAAACACAAACAGAAACTCAATTTTTTATTCCTGTAACAATCCTAATTTATCACGATCGGATATGGACAGCAGCTAAAAAAATAAAGGAGTGCGCAGAGAAGATATTCTCTTCCTCCGATAAGCTATTTAATTGACTTTCCTTCAATGAAAGTCAGAGTGTATAACCTTATAATAATTATTAATGTATGGATAAACAATCGATAGTCCCGGATTCCCAATCACACAAGACTATGCAAATTGTGAAAATGACCGCATTGTTGTTACCTTTCAGTCTGACTCACATGATGGCTTCAGATGCACAAACTACCTCAGGTATTTCTGCTACCGACATCACTTTAGAACAACTTGCAAAACAAGCTCCAGCCAATCCGGTAATCCAACAATCGACCCGCCAGATAAAGGGTATTATCAATGATCAGACAGGCGAACCTATTATCGGAGCCAATGTGGTTGTAAAAGGGACAACCAATGGAACCATCACTGACATAAATGGTGAATTCTCTTTAAATGTTCCCGAAAAAGCAATTCTTGTCATTTCCTATATCGGTTACAATAGTAAAGAAGTGGATGTGACAGGTAAGTCACAGATAACAGCTACTTTATCGGAAGATACGCAGAAACTGGAAGAAGTAGTCGTTGTCGGCTACGGTACACAAAAGAAAGTAACGGTAACAGGTGCTGTAACAGCCATCGGAGCAGACGAAATCGTACAGGCTCCCGTTGCAAATATCAGTAATGCACTGGTCGGACGTCTGCCGGGTGTACGCGTTCAGAACACCGGTGGTATGCCGGGGTCCGAATCATCCGTGGATATCCGCGGCTTTGGTAAACCGCTGATCCTCGTCGATGGGATAGAACAACCCGGATTCCAGGTCGATCCAAATGAAATTGAAAGTATCTCCGTCCTGAAAGACGCTGCTGCAGCTATCTATGGTGTAAAGGCCGGTAACGGTGTCGTATTGATCACGACCAAAAAAGGATCGGCCGGCAAAGCTAAGATTACTTACAACGGCTCCGTTGGATTCCAAAACTTTACGAATTATCCCAATGTTGTCAATGCAGCCCAGTATGCAGAACTCGTGGACGAAGATGCCATAAATCATGGGAACTCTCCTATTTATGGCCCTGAAAAACTGGCCTTATTCCAGGAAGGGACACAGGACGGTTATAAAAGCTATAATTGGAAAGATATCCTCACACGGAAAAATGCACCTCAGACACAACATAATATAAACATTAACGGAGGAAACGAAGATGTAAAATACTTCGCTTCTGTAGGTTATCTGGATCAGGAAGGTATTTATTCTACCGGTGACCTGAGTTTCAGCCGTTATAATTTCCGCTCCAATGTGTCGGCTAACATAGCCAAACACCTGACGGCAGACGTACAATTGGGAGGACATGTCGAAAACAAAATGCAACCGTACGATGAAGACACATATATCATTCACGGTATAACCCGTATGCTTCCGACATTCTCACCTTATGCGAACGATGAAGAAGGTATTCATTACGGTCTGACCAATTTTCAAAACCCATTAGCCCGTGCCGATGCGGATGTATCCGGATACCGGAAAGAGAAAAAGAAACTTTTCAACGGTTCGTTCGCGTTGAAATATGACATGCCTTTTATTCCCGGTCTGTCTGCCAAAGTGATGTTCTCTTACCTGACAAAGGTCGAAGAAACTAAGAATTTTCAAAAAGAATTCTATCTATATTCACATGATCAGGCAAGTGATAAATATAATAAGGTCTTTACCGGGAACTCTCCCTCTGCCTTGTATCGCAAAGACTATACAAGTGAACAGAACCTATTGCAATTTTCTTTGAATTACAACCGTTCTTTCATGGACAAACATAATATCTCAGCCCTCTTCCTGTATGAACAGCGCGAAGACCTGGATGATTATGTATCGGCTTACCGGCAGTTCGCTATCGACGCACTCGACCAGATCAATGCCGGTATGGATAAAAACAAGACCAATAACGGTGTGGAAAGTGAACTGGCTAATGTTTCATTTGTCGGACGTATCAACTATGACTATATGAGCAAATATCTGTTTGAGTTCGCCTTCAGAGAGGACGGTTCCGCTAAATTTTACAAAAATAACCGTTGGGGATTCTTTCCCAGCGTATCAGCCGGTTGGCGTTTATCGGAAGAAGCATTCATCAAAAACAATACTTCGATCATAGACAACCTGAAACTTCGTGCTTCTTACGGGGTTATGGGAGACGACCAGGCTTTAGACAGGGACGGTAATGCCACTGTAAAGGCGTTCCAATACCTGACCGGTTATAATTATCCGGGCGGAACCAATTATATTTTCGGGAGCGACGTGATCAACAGTGTAATAACAAAAGGATTGGCTAACCTCGATTATACCTGGCTAACCTCCAAGATCGTCAATGTCGGCATCGATGCTTCTTTATGGAACCGGATGCTGGAAGTTAACTTCGACGTATTCTATCGTAAAAGAGACGGTCTGATAGCCTACCGTTCAGGATCTCTTCCGAATACATTCGGAGCCTCTTTCCCACAGGAAAACCTGAACAGTGACGACTATCGCGGTTTTGAGCTTGTGTTGGGACATACCAATAAAATCGGCGACTGGACTTATTCAGTCAAAGGTAATATGTCATTCACCCGTATCAAAGACCGTCATATCGAACAGGCCGATCCGATCAGTTCATATACCAACTGGAGAAACAACCGGAGTGACAGATGGCAAAATATGGAATTCGGTTATAAGTATGTCGGACAGTTCCAGAACCAGGAAGAGATCAACAACTGGGCCGTACAGGATGGCGCCGGCAATACGACGCTTATGCCGGGTGACCTGAAATTTGAAGACTTCAACGGTGACGGTGTTATCAACGAGTACGACTTGCAACCGGTCGGCCGCAGCAATACGCCGGAAATCTATTTCGGACTGGATCTCTCCGCTTCCTGGAAAGGATTCGACCTCTCTATCCTGATGCAAGGGGCTACCAATTACAGCACACGTATGGACGGGATCATGGGATATGCCCTGTTCAACGGTTCAAGTGCCTTGGAATGTTTCATGGACAGATGGCACCGTGCCGACCTCTATGATCCGAATTCAGAATGGATTCCCGGAAAATATCCTTCAACCTATAACTCCGGTAAGGAATCGAACAAGAGAACTTCAACATTCAACACGATCAGTTCTTATTACCTGCGTGTAAAGAATCTGGAATTCGGCTACACGTTCCCAAGCAAATGGATGAGTCAGGCAGGTATCAGTAACCTGAGATTATACGTATCGGGCAATAACCTGCTGACTTTCGACAACCTTCCGTTCGGTGACCCGGAAGCTCCGAGCAGCGACCGTATCCTTTATCCACAATTGAGAATATGGAATGTTGGTGTTAATGTTACTTTTTAAAGAATAGAATATGAAAAGTTTAAAATTATTGATAATATTAGCCGTTAGCGGATTATTTTCCTTCACGTCCTGCATTAATGATTTTCTGGACAGGAAACCGCTGGATGTCATATCCGACGATAATGTCTGGTCGAGTGAAAGCGCCATCCAGGCGTATATGGCCGGGATGTATGAAAAAGTATTTGTCGAACCTCATGGCTGGCTGATCAACTGGGGTACTCTGGGCCATTATACGGACGAATCCATGCGTAGTTATTCATGGGGACATCCGTATACACCGACCTTCTCCAACAGCTTTATGAGCAACGACCAGAGTGATAACAACCTTTGGGGAAGCGCTTACAAAGATATCCGCATAGTCAACGAGTTCTTCCAGAAAATTCCGGACGCGAACATTGCGGAAGATCTGAAAACCCGTTATATCGCAGAAGGACATTTCATCCGTGCTTTCTACTATTTCTCCCTGGTGAAACGTTTCGGCGGTGTTCCGCTGATCAAAGAAGTGCAGGAGTATACCGGAGGAAACATCGACGAATTAAAGGTAGCCAGAAACACGGAGGAAGAGACCTGGAACTTCATCGCAGAAGAATGTGACCTGGCAATTGCCGGGCTGCCTGAAAGCTATGCCGCAACAGATCAGTTCCGTGCCACCAAGTATGCTGCAGCCGCATTGAAATCACGCGCAATGTTATATGCCGGTTCGATCAGCAAATATGGGAACCTTCAGCTGAACGGACTGGTGGGTATCCCAGCCGACAAGGCAAATTCATTCTTCGAAAAGTCAATGGCGGCATCCGAAATGATCATTCAGTCGGGACAGTTCTCGTTGTATGAAAAAAATGACGACAAAGCGGCCAATTACCAGAATCTGTTCCTGGATAAGACCTTACACGAGGAAGCGATCTATGTAAAAGCATATGCTGTTCCGGATAAGGGACATAATTTCGATTATGCGATGGCGGCTCCTTCGTTCAAAATCGACTGGGGAACCAATACCAGTCCGACACTGGAATTAGTGGAAGCCTACGAATATACGGACGGCACACCGGGCACTCTGAAAACAGAAGATGCCAGCGGAAATCCTATTTTCTATGACAATGCCGACGATATCTTTAAAGATAAAGATCCCCGTTTCTTTGCTTCTGTATTATATCCGAACTGTCCCTGGCAAAACAACGTGTTGGAGATCAGACGCGGTATAATCGGTAGTGACGGTGTAAAGGTCGAAGCAACGGCTTTCGCCGACAAATTCCCGGAAGATCCCAGCCTGACAACCAGTGGAAAGGATGGCCTGGTAATGCAGGGAGACTGTAGCCGTACCGGTTTTTACATTAAGAAATTCATGGATCCGAACAACCGGGTGGAACAAGATCGCTCGGAAACGAACTTCATGGTATTCCGCTATGCGGAAACGCTGTTGAATTATGCTGAAGCGGCAGTCGAACTAGGTAAGGGCAGTCAGGCATTGCCCCGGTTGAACGAAGTGAGGAAACGTGCCGGTATCAAAGAGAAGTCAGGTATCACGATCGAAGACGTGCGTCACGAACGCCAGGTCGAACTGGCTTTCGAGAATCTGAGATTCTGGGATCTGGTGCGCTGGAGAACTGCGACCAAAGTGATGAACAACACCATGTTCTCCGCCCTGATCCCCTGGATGGATTATAAGACCCGCAAATATACATTCGAGAAAGGTCCGAACACCATGCAGTTGCCTAAAACATTCCTGGATAAAAACTATTATCAACCGATACCAGAAGTCGAGAAGAACGATTTGTTAGTTCAGAATCCTGGTTTTTAATTATCAAAACAGATACATATGCGAAAAATAATATTTTTAGCAGTAGTCCTTTGCGGATTAATCGGTTTCCAGGGGTGCAGCCTGGACAACTACGACGAACCGACAGCCTCACTCACAGGAGCGTTGGTGGATGCAGAAACGAATGAGAATGTACCTTGCCAGTATCAGAACGGATCCCGTATCCGTATCTATGAGTTTTATAACGGGAATTGGGCAAACCAGCCGAACGATTTCTATACGAAACAAGACGGGACGTTTACCAATAATGCTATTTTCCCGGGGAAATACCAAATCGTAGCCGAGGGGCCGTTTGAGACTCCGGAAAAAGTAGAAATAGAAATCAGCGGTACCCAGACGCTGGAGATGAAAGTAACCCCCTTCCTGCGTGTTTCAGCCAATGCAACAGCTTCTGGAACAACTGTTAAAATGACGGCAACAGTAAAACACACTTCCAGCAAAAGAGTGATAAAGGCGGTAGAATTTTACTGTGGAAAAACTCAGTATGTAGATAAAAACACTTATACGGGCAAAGTAGAAGCCCAACTAAGTGAAATGACGGACGATCAAATCGCTTCTTCTACATTACAAGCTGAATTTACAGGCCTGCAAAGCGGGAAAACTTATTACTTCCGGGCAGGTGCTTTAGGAGAAAACTCCGGTAATTATTACAATTACAGCACTGTTATAGAAGTGAAAATCCCGTAATACTATCCTTACAGAACACAGATGGCACTTTTATCTATGCCATCTGTGTTCATAATACATATCGGCTCAAACATGACAAACAGATATAAAAATACATTTGGATTACTTTTCAGCTTGTTATTGCCTCTTGTGATACTGTTTCTTGCCGAATCAGGATTACGATGGGGCGGATACGGGATCGATCTGGATCATTTGTTCCTTACGACACCCGACGGGCAATATCTGTACATGAATAAAGAGATCAGTAAGCGTTATTTTACAGCCTCACAGGCAACCACAGGAAATATCGAATTCTTCAAAAAAAAGAAAGATGCCAATACCATACGTATGTTCGTTCTGGGAGAATCTGCCGCCCTCGGTTTTCCTTATCCAAACAATATTTCTTTCCAGCGAATGCTGAAATATGAATTGCAGAAAAATAATCCTTCAAAAAACATCGAGATCATCAATCTTTCCCTGACGGCAATCAACTCCTACACATTCTATGACTTCGGAAAAGAACTGGCAAAATACGAACCGGATGCGATCCTCATCTACGGAGGACACAATGAATATTACGGTGCATTGGGTGTAGGATCGACAAATACGTTCGGTAACAATCCGACAACCGTACGAATGATCATCCGCTTGCGCCAGACACGGCTGGTCCAGTTATTGGAGCGGATCACCCGTTCATTCAGAGGTCGCAGCATCGATAAAGAGTCTGACAATCTGATGAAGTATGTAGTTAAAAACCAACTGATAAAATATCAAAGTCCGCTTTTTTACAAGGGTATCGACCAGTTCAGACGTAATATGGAGGACCTTATGTCTGTTTTCCATGAAGAGAATATTCCGGTATTCTGCTCTACCGTAGGGACGAATCTGAAAGACCAATATCCTTTCAGGAGTATCTTGTCGGAAAAGACCGATTCCACATTTTACCGGGAACAGTTACAGGCTGCCCGACTCTCTGTCGGTCAAGGAGAGATCACAACGGCTGATTCCATCCTGACCTTCCTTTACAACCAGGATCCTGCCTATGCTGACTGTTCCTACCTTCTGGGGAAGGTAAAACTGGCATTGGGGGAAAAAGAAAAGGCTTACAGCTATTTCAACGATGCGAAACAAAAAGACGGATTACGTTTCCGGGCACCGGATGAAATAAACGAAACGATCGACCGGCTAGCCGGTACATTCAACAATATACATAAAGTAGATGCAGAAGCCACTTTCAAAGCCGAATCTCCGGATCATATCCCCGGTTATAAACTGTTGCTGGAACATGTGCATCCGACCATAGAAGGACACAGGCTGATCGCAAAATGTTTTTTACGGGAATTGAACGGAGCCGGATTTTTTCGGGAGAAAAAGATGAACGAATATGTCGTTACCGGAGAAAGCCTGTCGACTTTTCCGGTCCTAGAGTTCGACTCACTGGCCGGAGCATATTCCTGCGTCCGCCTGAAACAAGGGTTCCCGTTCTTCGAAACAGGAAACGATACGATACAGGCTGAAACACCGGTTGAAAAGATGGCGATGCAATATGTCCGTGAGAAAAACTGGTATAAGTCGATGGAAACCCTCTATAAATATGCCGTATCGGTAAAAGATTACCCGTTGGCTCTCGACCTGATGAGGGTACGCATACTGGACAATGAATATGATCCGGCCTTTTATTCGTCAGCGGGGGATATTTGTACCGTGATGCATCGGTATGAAGAGGCACTGGAGCATTACCGGAAAAGTTTCGCTCTGCATAACTCATTTCCATGTGCAAAAGAAATCATATCAGTCGCCCTACGCCTCGACAAGCCGGAGACTGCTGTCCAATATATGGAATATGCAATAGCCAACAATCAAAGTGCCATGAATTTCCGGACGTTAAAAAATCATTGCATCGAGATCATCCGGTATAAAAAATTACTGGAAACAACTCCGTCGGATGAGATCTACCGGAAAATCAGGGAAATCTATTTACAAATAGGAAATACGGAGGCTGCTGCTCTGTATCCGGATCGAAAACTGACCAGATAGAGGAACAAAAGCAAATGTATATATTAGGAATATCAGCATATTATCACGATTCGGCCGCTGCTTTGTTAAAAGACGGTGAAGTTGTCGCCGCTGCACAGGAAGAGCGTTTTTCCCGGATAAAGAACGATCCCTCTTTTCCCCGCAGGGCAATTCTTTTTTGTCTGCAAGAAGCCGGAATTACTTTATCAACAATCGATATCGTCGTTTTTTATGACAAACCGTTCATGAAATTCGAACGTATCCTGGAAACCTTCTACCGGCATGCTCCGCTGGGATTCAGGCCTTTCCTGAAAGGTATTCCCATATGGATCAAAGAGAAAATGTTTTTCAAACAGATGTTGAGAAAAGAACTGCGTACACTCGGTCGATATGACGAAACACATACCCGGTTACTTTTCACGGAACATCATCTGGCACATGCGGCTTCCGCATTCTTTGCCTCTCCATATGAAAAAGCAGCGATCCTGACGGTCGACGGAGTCGGCGAATGGGCCACCTTGTCTTTGTCGCTGGGAGAAGGAAATAAGATCGAAGTACTGAAAGAGATGCATTTCCCGGATTCAATCGGATTGTTTTACTCTGCTTTTACCTATTACCTGGGATTTCGTGTAAACTCAGGAGAATACAAATTAATGGGATTAGCCCCATACGGAGACCGGTCCTCAGAAACGACATTACGGTTTGCCGAGCTGATAAAAGAACGCCTGGTACGTATCCACCCGGATGGTTCGATCACTTTGAATCAAGCTTATTTCAATTATCAGACAGGCTTGACAATGGTCAAAAGCCGGAAATGGGAAAAGTTATTCGGTTTTCCCCGACGGAAACCGGAAACCGATCTTCTGCCGACGCATTGCAGCCTGGCTTGTGCAGCACAGATCGTCACCGAAGAGATCTTGTTGAAACTGGTTCACGAAGCCCGGAAAGAGACCTCGGCCACCGCCTTATGCCTGGCAGGAGGAGTTGCCCTGAATTGCGTTGCAAACGGTAGAATCATAAAAGAAAAAGTATTCGACCAGCTCTTTATCCAACCGGCTGCCGGAGACTCCGGGGGCGCCTTGGGGGCTGCATTGGCTGCGTATTATATTCATGCCGGTAAAGAACGCGCCTGCCGCCAACCGGACCGAATGAAAGGGGCGCTACTCGGACCTGCTTATACCGATGCTGAGATCCGGGAACTGGCAGAGGAGGAAAATGTACCGTTCCGATCCTTCGACAACCGGAGAGAACTTTGCCGCCATACCGCCCGCCTGTTAGCGCGGGGAAACTGTATCGGCTGGTTTCAGGGACGAATGGAATTTGGTCCGCGGGCATTGGGAAACCGGAGTATTTTAGCCGATCCCCGCTATCCGGAGATGCAGCAAAGAGTCAATCTGAAAATAAAATTCAGGGAAAGCTTCCGTCCGTTTGCCCCGGCGATATTAAAAGAAGAGGCGGCTTCTTATTTTGATTGTCCGGTGTGCTCCGACTATATGTTGCTGACAGCAGAGATAAGAGACTGCTACAAAAAAGAACTTCCGCCCGGATATGCAGACCTGGAAATCACGGAAAAAAGGAGAATTGCCAAATCCGATTATCCATCGATCACACATGTCGATTACTCCTCCAGGTTACAAACGGTAGACGGGGAGACGAATCCGCTATTCTGGTCTTTGCTGACGGCTTTCAAAGAGCAAACCGGATGTCCGATGCTGATCAACACAAGTTTTAATGTCCGGGGCGAACCGATCGTTTGCTCTCCGGCAGATGCCTTCCGTTGTTTCATGACAACGGATATGGATTATCTGGTAATGGAAAATATAATCTTCGATAAAAAACAATGCAAAACATAATATGGAATTTCTAAAAGATCTATGGGGATTTTTCCGTGAACGAAAAAAATGGTGGCTGATGCCTCTGATCGTTCTGTTGTTACTGATCGGACTGTTATTGCTGGCAACCGGTAATACGGTACTGGCTCCTTTTATTTATGCCTTATTCTAAAAGACTGCAAAATGACTCTGTTTCAAAAAATAAAAGATCCGGTTATTCGCGTATGGAGCAAGTTCGGTTTATTGCTGAACCGGCTCTTTACGCCCCTGATTCTGGGATGTATTTATTTTATCGTTCTTACACCGGTCGCTTTGTTGTATCGTTTAACAAACAGAAAGAAACCGGCGGACAGCACTTCTTTTATCGGACGCAATAAGACATTCACTGCTAAAGACTTTGAAAATCCATGGTAAATAAACGATTATACATGAAACTTCTATCAAAATACAGGGCCGGTATCCCGTTCCTGTTCATAGCTGTTTTCTTCTGTTTCTTCTATAACTACCATCTGTTATATGTCGAACAACTACAGTTGTTCCGCTTCACGGGACTTTATTTTCAATCACTGATCGGCAAACCCGGGGGAGCAGCTGATTATCTGGGGGCATTTTTCACCCAATTTTATGCCTGGAACTATGCCGGAGGTCTGTTACTCACATTCGCTTTATTACTTTTATTCTCCCTACAAAAGCATATTGTCCGTAGCTGGGAACTGAAAGCCACGGATACCTTCTTATCGATTCCACCGGTTATATGCACTCTGTTTTTTATGGATATAAATGCCCGGTTCGGAGGTTTGGCAGCAGTCCTGATCGCTATGGGCCTTGCCTGGGGTGTCTCCTGCTTCGCTAAGAGGTGGCTGCGTTATGCCGCAGCTTTACTGTTGGTCCCCGTCATATACGGAAGTACGGGAGGTGGCCTGATAGTTTATACGTCGCTGCTGGTCGTTCACGAACTACTGCGAGGCGGCAGAAACAGCTGTTTTCTGACGGTACTTTTATTATTATCATTAGTATTTCCTTTGTACGTAAGACAATACCTGATCCCGCTATCCTGGAACGATACCTGGTTCGGCACCGCTTTTTACCAGGGGAATAACAGTCCTGTTCTTATTTGGTATATTCTCTTTTCTCCGGCATTGAGCAGCCTCCTCGCAATATGGGGCAGCCGGATGACCGCCAAGTCTAAATATGCAGACCGGATTTCCGCCTTACTTGCCTGTTGTATTATCGGAGGTAGCGGAATCCTTATCTGCAGCAAAAGGGACCAAAGTGAAGAGATGCTTTATACACTCGATCACTTGTTCAAAAAAAGGGAGTGGAAAGAAATAGTCCGGATCGCCAGCGAACATCCCTACCGGAATCCCGTCTTTGTTTCATACGTCAATCTGGCTTTACTGAACCAGGGAGAATTACCCGACCAAATGATGAGTTTCTCACAACGGGCGAATATAAACGAGTTCTGGACTTCCAGTTATCTCCCTATGTTCCTGACCGGTGAGACATATTATTATCTGGACATGTATGACGGAGCCCGTGCCTACCTCTACATGGCTAACACCCAATCACCTTCGGGACAATCTCCTTATATGTTCCAGCGACTGGCAGAACTGGAGATTATACGCGGGAACTCCAAATCCGGAATGAAGTATATACATGCCTTAAAACAGACCTTACGTTACCGGAATTGGGCCAAAGAGATGGAGCAAGCCGTTTTGTCCGGAAAATACCCGGAGCATTTACGGATACCGATGGCACAATATAAAGAAAACGATTCGTTCCTGGCAAAAGAAATGCTCTACAACGTGGCATGCAAACACAGGGAGGCCCCGGAGAATCCTAAAGTCCGTGATTTCCTGTTGGCCAAATATATCCTGGCGAATGATTACAAAGGATTTATCCATTGCATAGCGAACCTTCCCCATGGGACCGGCAGGCCGTTTCCCCGTTCTTACCAGGAGTTTTTACTTATGTATGCTTATATGTTACGCGACAATACACTGATCGGCAAATGGAATATACCCCAGGACGTCGTCACTGATTTTTACCGTTACCTGCAAATCAACCAGTCCGGACAAACCCCGGAGGTGATCAAAAAGCAGTTAAGCGGAAATTTCCGGCAGTCGTATTGGTTTTACGTACAGTACACGAACGAATTTTAATCCTCAAAAAATGAAACCCCAAATACATATCCGCCCGGTTATATCGATCCTACTCTTTTGGAGTGCATTGGCACTAAGTTGTTCCGAAAGACTTTCGGAGGCACGGTCCTCCGAGGATTGTCCGCCTATTTTCCCGGATTATAAAGAGATTACGGTTCCTGTCAATATTGCACCGTTGAATTTCCGCCTGGAACCCGGAGGAAAATGCAAGGTGCTGTTTTCGGCCAGGGATTACCAGTTCACCCTATCGGTCTCCGATTACGTGAACATCCCGTTAACAAAATGGCGCCACCTGCTAGAGCAGGCTCAGGGGGATAAGGTGACGGTAACTATTTATACTCCGGATCAGGACGGCTGGATAGCCCATCGCCCGTTCCATTGGCATATCTCCCCCGATCCGATAGACAGTCATCTCGTTTACCGGTTGATAGAACCGACTTACGCCAACTGGAATGAAATGGGAATCTATCAGCGGGAACTTTCTTCTTTTTCAGAAAAAGAGATCATTGCCAATGATAAAACGGGACATAACTGCATGAACTGCCATTCCTTCAATCAGGGAGATCCGGATCAAATGGTCCTTCATATGCGCAAGATCAATCCGGGTACTATCCTGATAAAAGACGGATCGGTCGTCAAACTGGAAACCAAAACCGAGTATACGATTTCCAATTTTGTATACCCGTACTGGCATCCTTCCGGAAAAGATATCGCATTTTCTACCAATAACACTCAAATGTCTTTTTTTGAAGCGAACAGTAAACTGATAGAAGTGTACGACCTGTATTCAGATATCGTACTCTACGATACAGACAAAAATGAAGTCTATACCAGCCCGTTATTATCCGACAAGGAGCAGTTAGAGAATTTCCCGGTTTTCTCTCCCGATGGGAAAAAACTTTATTTCTGTAGTTGTCCGCGTGTGGACAGTCTGCCCCAGGATTTCGACCGTGTAAAATACCGGCTATGCAGCATCGATTTCGATGTCGACCGACAGGAGTTCGCTTCGAAAGTCGACACGTTGGTAGACCTGGTATCCGAAGGAAAAGGAGTTTCACTACCGAGTATATCGCCCGACGGACGCTATATTCTTTGCAGCGTTGCCTCCAGCGGCTGTTTCCTGAGCTGGGATAAAGAATCGGATCTGTACCTGTATGACACCCGCACAAAAAGTTTTAAGCCTGCAAAAGCGCTGAATACGGATTATTCGGAAAGCTATACCAACTGGTCGTCCAACAGCCGGTGGATCGTTTTCAGCAGCCGCCGGCTGGACGGTGTATATAACCGCCCTTTTATCGCCCATATCGGAGAGAACGGGGAGATAGGAAAACCATTTCTTCTTCCCCAGAAGGATCCGGATTTCTATCAAGACTTATTCAAAGCCTATAACCTTCCGCAACTCGTGAAAGGCGCAGTGAAAGTGAATCCCCATGAAATAGCAGAAACGGCAAAATCTGCCGTTTCCGGACAAGTCAAATTCCGTAAAGACGGCCATGTTCCTTCCGTTTCCGGCAAGTCCGGGAATAAAAGCGAGGTGAACTAACGGATTGTCTTATCCATTCCGGGTAAGCTATAAAATCCTAAACCATGAACAGTTGTTGACATATTTCAGTTATATTTGCAGACTGGAACAGATAAGTAATCAATAAAATGATGAATAAAGCATTACAAAGAATGGGAGAATATGTCATCTTGATGGGAAAATCCTTGTCGATCCCTGACAGATGGAGCATGTTCTTCAAACAATTGATAAAAGAAATATATAAGCTGGGGGTAGATTCGCTTTGGATCGTAATTATCATCTCCGTTTTTATCGGTACGGTTATCGCCATTCAGATATCGTTGAATATCAGCTCTCCGCTGATTCCTAAATTTACGATCGGATATACGACCCGTGAAATTATCCTGTTGGAGTTTTCATCCTCTATCATGTGTCTGATTCTTGCCGGTAAGGTCGGGAGTAACATTGCATCCGAGATCGGTACGATGCGGGTAACAGAACAGATTGATGCGATGGAGATCATGGGCGTCAACTCCGCCAACTTCCTGATCATGCCGAAAATCGCAGGGCTGATGATTTTTATTCCCGTACTGGTTATTTTCAGTATGTTCACGGGGATACTGGGAGGTATAGCGGCCAGCCATTCGACAGGAACGGGTATGACACCGGCTTCCTTCGAATATGGATTGCAATTTTATTTCAATGAATTTTATATCTGGTATTCTATTATAAAATCGGTAGTTTACGCCTTCATCATCTCATCGATAGCCGCTTATTTCGGTTACTATGTGAAAGGAGGAGCACTCGAAGTCGGTAAAGCGAGTACGAATGCTGTCGTAATGAGCAGCATCATGATCCTGCTGGCAGACGTAATAATGACCCATTTAATGCTTACGTAAAAAATGATAGAAGTAAAAAACATAACGAAATCATTTGAAGGCCGTAAAGTGTTGAACGATATCAGCGCAGTCTTTGAAACAGGGAAGACCAACCTGATCATCGGACGAAGCGGTTCGGGTAAAACGGTTCTGATCAAAAATATCATCGGCCTGATGAAACCTGATTCGGGCGAGATTCTGTATGACGGACGGGACCTTACTTCAATGAACAAACAGGAGTTGAACATGCTCCGCCGGGAAATGGGAATGCTGTTCCAGGGATCTGCCTTGTTTGACAGTATGACCGTTCTTGAAAATGTGATGTTCCCGCTCAATATGTTCTCGAAAGAGTCTTATAAAGATAGAGAAAAAAGGGCCATGTTCTGCCTGGAACGTGTCAATCTTGAGGAAGCTGAACATTTATACCCGTCCGAGATCAGCGGTGGTATGATGAAACGTGCTGCCATTGCCCGCGCGATCGCTTTGAATCCGAAGTATTTATTCTGTGATGAACCGAACTCGGGCCTGGACCCTAAAACATCGTTGCTGATAGACGATCTGATCCATGATATCACTACCGAATACCAGATGACGACCGTTATCAATACCCACGACATGAACTCCGTTATGAATATCGGAGAAAACATCATCTTTATCAAGGAAGGTGTAAAAGAATGGCAGGGAACGAAAGACCAGGTCATCACCTCGAATAATAAAGCATTGAACGACTTTATTTTTGCGTCCGATCTGTTCCGGAAAGTGAAAGAAGTAGAGATGAAGCAGGAAGAAGGATAATAAAAGAGGATGTTAGTACTAACATCCTCTTTTGCAATAAACTATATAATAATTAAAAACACACTTCTATTTTACTCATTCGTATTCCAGAAAGGGGCCTGAATCAAAGTCGGGTCTTTATCCACTTCACTCTGATGGATAGGCATCCAATACTGTTTCTTCTGGAATGCACGCAACAAACATTTTGAACGGACAAAGAATGCATTGCTGTTGGAAGCATCGTCAGAATACTCCGTACCGCCGAAATTCATTCCATAATCATACCCGTTCAGCAGTTCTTCACCTAATTTCCAACGACGGATATCGTGATAACGGATACCTTCGCAACATAATTCAACACGACGTTCTTTACGAATCAGTTCACGTACTGTCGCCTGATTGTCTGTATAAGGGATGCGTTGGAAGCCATTGTTGTTAGCTTCATCGAAATGGGTTAAAGCCCAAAGTGCATTGAACGATACGCGG
>OGIE01000173.1_pt1 | contig 91752 bp, 71 predicted proteins | sample 1571581 | NCBI WGS metagenome assembly OGIE01 (sample SAMEA2582021, study PRJEB24529) | metagenome | biome: Human gut stool | place: China | collected 2011
ACTCTTGAATTTCTCATAACCCACTTCCAAAAAATCCTCATTTTGCCAACGATCATACAACACTTGATTTTCCGGACTTGCCTCCTTCCATGCTTCCAACTCCCGAAGTTCATCCCCGGTAATCTGTCCTACCCGTTGTCGGACTAACAATCCGGCTATTCGATACCATTCCTTCATTTCATGTGTCATAATACGGTCATTTTTCAAAATTTCCCCTATAACGCAATCCCGTCAAAAAGGGGTAATTAAAAAGTGAACTTTTTTCAAGAAAAATACTAGAGCCCTGAAAACAAGAACATAAATAAAGACGGATCCAAACGTTCCCGTAAAAAATCCAAGGCTGTTGCCTTATATTTCTTCACGGAGCTATCCGATAATTCCAACTTTTCAGCAATCTCCGTGTTCTTCAATCCCTCTATGAAACTCATTTCGAAAACGACTCTCGCTTTTTCAGGTAGTTTCTCAATCGCACTATACAACAACGTTTGAGCTTCCTGATCAATAACAGAATCACGGAAAAAAGAGTCGTTTTCCAATTGTTGCACATAACGTTCCCGGGCTGAATTTTTCCGGTGGATACTGACAATTTCGTTTTTAATTGAAGTATAAAGAAAAGATTTAAACGTGTAAATTGACTCGAACTTATCCCTCCGTTCCCAGGCACTAAAAACAGCGTTCTGCACGCAATCCTCGGCCAAAAACTCGTTCTCCTCCCCCAGATATTTCAAGGCATACAAAATCAATCCCGGGTATACATCCCGGTAGAAGGATTTCAATTTTCCTCGTTGAAAATCTGTTAATATCTGCGTTTTCCAATTCACACGTTACATTTTACCTTGCAATTATAAGGAAAAAATCACAAACCAAGTAGCGAATTATGCCAAAGGTAATAACAATTTCGATTTATAATTACTTAATAAACACGTTTCAGAAAAATAAAAAATTCTTAGTAAAAACAAGAAGCAAACAAATAGAAGTGAGGCACAAGACAGGTAACAAGTCCAGTACAACTCCCGAATAAGTACGGACTACCTCCGGACAGGACGGTTGCGGAACGATTGTTATCGTGGTTGCGTACTCTCGGGAACACTTTATTTTTTCCCGACCACCTTTCGTTCGGGATGAAAAATCAAAACAAGAGAGGCAGTTTTACACGAACCGCCTCTCCTTCTAACGACACACCGGTTGTTGGCCATTATATAATCACTTCACGATGATCGTGAAGCAATCGTTCACGTCGTGAGATCGCCCTTCATTTGTAAAGGTTAGCGAAATTTTATAACGTCCCACAGGAACTTCATTTTTTACAGGAACCTGAAACATCCCGTTCCCCCGGACAGAAAGACACGCTTTGAGTTTTTCCACGTCACCTTGTTCCGAAGTTATTGATTTTATAGTAACAATAATCGGGGGAGTTCCTTCGATCCCCTCGATGGCAGAACTAACCCACGGTTGATCACGTAACACCCTTTCATAATCCTCTCCTTCTCCTCCCAGCATAGTAGGAAAAATATTATACCTGTCGGCGATCTGTTCAGGAGTTAATCCCATACTTATATACATTTCATACCTAGGGTTAGGGACTTCGTGGGGAGGAGTCACGTCAAGGTCTTTTTTCACGACCATCGTGTCAATGCTATAACTTGCATATTCCGTGATCAGATAACCCACTGTTATATCCTGACAATTCATCATTACTATGCTCAAAAAACAGACGAGATATAGCGATATAATCTTCACTTTCATAATCTTTTTACTTAAATATTACCAAAATCATAGCCATAATTCAACGCATGGACAACACCATTAGACGGTTGAATATCAGGAGAAGCGAGCGGAACGTAAGTATCTGCTGTCCATGAAAAAAGATACATTGTTATCGCCCCGGCATCTGCAACACCAGCATAAGATTCTCTTTGCAGATAAGCAATAACACGATTCCCGTTCAAACAAGTGAAGTTTGTTCCTCCGTCTTGTTCTTCCTCGTTGATATAGTAGGACATATTCCTAAACCCGATGCTTTCTTTAAGGTGTTTTCCTTTCACCACGTGTTTCAATATAAATTCCCGGCATAATTTAACGGGAATATCTTCTACTTTTTCATAATAACTCTCGGCATCCCCCTTCTCCTGAGATTCCCACAGAAAGCGAAGGATAGAATAACTCGGAGGTGCGAAAAAAGTAATCTCGGGCAACGTATCCACGGTTCCTTCAAAAAGGTCTGTCAATCCGGCATGTTCTATCATTTCAACCGTTAACTCCCAATTATACTTGTCCGAACGCAAATATTCCATCATCGTTCCATCAAAATACGGGCTTGAAACTCCTGTATCAATTACCGTCTGCTTCGTGTCACATGCAGCAAGAACAAGCATGATCCCAATAAATAACAATATATTTTTCATGTTCAAATCTTTATACATTCATGAATTATTTACGATTATGCCAATACGTGTTTTGCCGTAACAAGGGATTCTGGCTGAATGCCTTTTTAGAAATCATACAAAAAAGGGCTCCATCTATAAGATCCTGATCCGTTAGCGTTCTGAACCCACCTTCTAATTCCGTACGCACGTAGCCATTCCGGATAATATCATAATAGCGTTGTCCTTCCATGATCAACTCTTTTTCCCGTTCTTTAAAGATAGCGTACCTCAGATCCCCGGCATACTCACTTGCATCGTATAGTTTTGCTTTCGAACGCTCTCGAATTTCATTCAAATCATCAATAGCACCAGCAATGTATTCACCTCCAAGCCGGGAACGGCATTCCGCTCTCAACAAATAAATATCGGCTAAACGCCACCAAACTCTATTTTGATTAATATTCAACGTCATTCCTTTATTCGGCCCGGAAGTTTCAACCATCGGTAATCGCCATTTATTCGGGAAAGCGTATCCCCCATATTCCGGTTTATCCATTTCATCCAATTTATAGAAAAAAGCATTTTTCCTTTCATCCGTACCCGAATACATCTCTCTTACCGTGGAGTTGTATATCCAAACTCCTATATATTTTATGAAAGAAGCCGGGAATTCAGCCCGCAAAGGATAGCAATGATAAAAATAACCGGGTATCGAGAGCATGTCAGCCGCCCCGTTCATGTATCCCTCTTTTTCATTCCAGAAATCCTTGAATACCGTCTCGTATACACTTTCCTGACTATTAGCGACTAAAGCATCCGTGCATATAGCTTCCGCGTTGGGGACAAGATGATATGTCCCGGAACCGATCACCTGGCTACAGGCTTGTTCTGCACGTTCCCATAATAATCTCTCGTCATAGTCTTGATTCTTTGAATAATACTTCCCTCCTGCCTTCCACGCGCAAAGATGGGCAAGAAGAGCATTTGCCGCACCTTTACAGGGAGTTGATTTAAAACGAGGAGCATTTCCTTGCCAATCTGTTACCTTCTCGAATTCAGGCAACAAGTCTACCGCATTCTGCGCTTGTTCAATGGCATAATCTGCTACTTCCGTCCAATCAGATTTAGGGATTGGCAAAAATTCCACGTCATCCCGAATTAATATACAATCTCCCCAGATATGCAATAATTCAAGATAGGCCAACGCTTTATAAAAGTAAGCCTGTCCTTTATAAATGTCACGTCGTTCTTTTGAAATACCACTTCCATCCGCATTGTGCAGAACAACATTGGCAAAGGCTATTGTTTCATAAAACGGCTTCCAATTCAAATTAAGTATATATTCCGGACTGTTATTTTGAAGTATTTCCAAATACGTTCCTTTCATAACTTCATCTACATACCAACCTTTTTGCACTTGATTCCCCGGATCTTCACCCGTGAAATTACAAATCATGTATTTCACGGCATGATCCGTCGCGTTAAGAGCCGACTCAAAATCTTTGGGCGTGTTCAGCGCATTTTTAAACGTCAAAGAACTCTCCGGTTCAATATCTAACGCTTCTTTACATCCGATTTGGATGATCAGGAACGAAATAAAAACGAGTATCTTATATTTCATAACTTAAAATTTTACAGTTAGACCTAGCGTGTATTTTCTAGCCAAAGGATAATTCTTCCCGTAATCCATCCCCGTACTTATATCAACCGTTTCCGGATCAATACCGGAATAATTCGAGAATGTCAATAAATTCTCACCACTAACAAACAAACGTACCTGTCCCAGCTTTAATTTACGGATGACAACATCAGGCAGGTTATACCCGATGGTCAACGTTTTCAGTTTTAACAAATTGACCTTTTCGACTTCACGATCTATTACCATTCCGGAATAAATCATCGTGTTATTATCTATTTGTAACCGTGCATAATCGGCATGATTATCCCCAGGGTTTTTCCAAAATGTAATTTTATTCAGGTTCAACAATAAAGGATGTAATAAATTGGTATTATCATTCGTTGCCAAAGAATTTTTACAAGTGGTATTAACCATGTGCCGCCCGATCTGGTAGCTCATGGACAAATTCAAATCAAAATTTTTCCACCTGAATTCACTGACAATCCCCCCGCTTATTGTCGGGAGGGCGCTACCCATGTAAACCATGTCATCAAAGAATATTTTGCCATCACCATTCGTATCTATAAATTTATAGTCTCCCGGTTGATAGAAATTGTCCGTACGAATATCAAAATACAAATATTGTCCTACCCCTTGCGTATTGAAATACAACGGCATTTCATCCTGTTTATTGATAAAACCCGCTGTCGGGAATGCGTGTATATCATTCAACGGCTTACCGATAATTCCCACGGAAATATCTTTCCCGTTATACGATTTCTCGAAACGATTCCAGTTTCTTGCCCCGTTTACAGATACTTTCCAATAGAAATTGGGAGTTCGCAATATCTCGTATTTTATCAACAGCTCGATTCCCTCGTTGGATATCGCCGCGGCATTCCGCCATTGACCCGTATACCCATTATAGTTCCCGGGTAAATCGACAGCCCAAAGTAATTTATCGGTGTAGCGATAATAGTAATCGAACGTGATTCCTAACCTGTAATTGAACAAATCCAAATCTAACCCGAAATCATACTGATCGGTCTCTTCCCAAGACAAATCATCATTATACAAACCTCCTTCCCACACGGGTTCCAAGGTTGAATTCCCTTGATGTGCATTACCGGACTCCATCAAGCCTAAAGCTAGAAACGATTGCTCGAAATGTTGCCCGGATCGTCCCCAACTTGCCCGAAATTTTCCAAAAGAAAGCCAATCCGTAAAACGATTCATAAAACTCTCCTCGGTAAAAGTCCACCCGGCAGCGACAGAAGGGAAAGTTCCCCATTTGTTGTTTTTCCCAAAAACAGAACTTCCATCCCGACGGAAGCTGGCAGAAAGCAGATATTTCTTCTTGTAATTATATTCCAAACGTCCGAAATAAGAAATAAGAGTTTTTTCTTCCATATCAGAAATATAACGTTGGAAAGCCACTGTTTCCGAGTAATATCCATAATTCAATTCACCCAAAACAGGAAAACCCGGACGAGAATAATAAATTTTGTCACTAGGAGAATTTTGAGCACTTCCGCCATTATATTCCACTTGATCATACTGATAAGAAAAACCAGCTACCACATTAATGTTGTGATTTTCCTTGATCGTCTTTTGATAAGTCAATAAATTCTCGTTTAAAACCATCAGATTTATTCCTGTTTCTCCAACCGTTTGTGAAAAACCATGCTCATCCAGATAGGAAGGTTGAAAATAATTTCTACGATGAATCGAATAATCAGCGGCTAACGAAGTCGATAGATTTAAACCGTCAAGAACATCATATCCTATTTTGAAATTCGTTCGGATACGAACGGAACGATTCTTTTCTTTCGTTCCTTTCAATTTTTCTAAAACATCATTCCAAACCGCGGAGCCTTCCCCGGGATTGAGCGAACTTAACTCGTAAGGATCACCCGGCACCGTCTCCACGATAGGCGCAGATCCCATTCCTTGTGTTTTCTCCCCCCGCTTTCGGTTCGTTAACGTGGCATTTAAGCGTAAATCGACATTCAATTTCCGGACGGGGATAACATTCATATTCGCGTTCAAATCAATTCTATTGAACCCTGTCCCTCGTAATACCCCCGACTCATCATAATAGCCTAACCCCATTCCATAATACATTCTATCGCTACCACCATAAGTCTGGATATTCGCGTTTGTAATTTTTCCCTTTTCATAATAGATCGGGAAGAAATTTGTCGCGTTATTGTAAAACGAATTCAAACTGTCTTGTAGCACGAGTCCATTACTATTATAGCTTGTTGGAGTGAAAAAATAATCATAAGAACCTCTTTTCGTATCAAATACTTCCCGGTTGGAAGTCGGATATTTATAACGATTCGTTTCCGGATCAAGATAAGCCTTTGAAGGCCCACTTCTTAAAGCCTTTAACCTGAAATCCCGTTCCCCTTTTCCGATAGTTACGGTGGGCAACTCCGGTAATATATTCCAAGACTGCGAAATATTTACAGAAAACGTTGCATTCTGATTTTGACGCCCTTTTTTGGTTGTCACGATAATAACTCCATTCGCAGCCCGAGACCCGTATATTGCCGCGGAAGAAGCATCTTTCAACACTTGAATTGATTCGATCATATCCGGATTGATATCTGCCAAAAGATTTGTTCCGGTAATGGGAGAAGTAAACGAATTCAAAGGAACACCATCCACAACCCACAAAGGATTGGAATATCTCCTATTCTGTTCCACATCCAAAGAATTATAGCCTCGAATAACGATGGCCGTACCTCCTCCACCGGGGGCCCCTGACATATTCGTAATATCCATACCCGCAACACGCCCTTGTAGCAAATTCGCTATACTGGGAGAGGGAATGCCTTTTATTTCATCCGCTTTGATTACCGAAACAGCTCCCGTCATTTCCCTCTTGTTGGTTGTTCCGTAAGCCACAACCACGGCCTCATCCAATGACTGTATATCCTCCTTCATCATCACCCGGATCGTATCCTTCGTGATTTCCGTAAAACTCACTTTTTGAGTTTTATAGCCCACGAAAGAAAACTCCAACACTCCTTTTCGAACGGGTAACATTAACGTGAATATACCCTTGCTATTGGTTGCCGTTCCAACAGTTGAACCTTCCAACCTGACCGTCACTCCCGGCATAGGTTGTTTCTTTTCGTCGGTCACTTTTCCCACTATCTGAAACATATCTTGCCGCACGGCTGACTCTACCCGACGTTTCACCACGATAATGTTATCCCGGAAACTATACGTCAAATCCGTACCTTCAAAAAGACGTTTCAACACATTTTCAACGGTTTCATTTTTTACATCGACAGATACTTTTCCTAATTGATTTGTCTGTTCGGTATTAAAAATAAAATGCAAATCTGTTTGTCGCTGAATCTCATCCAACAACATTTTCACGGTAACTCCCGTCATATTCAGACTGACACGCTCTTGTTGAGCAAACGTGTTCGCCGAAAGTGAGAACGTGAAAAAACACATTAAAAAGAGAAATAATCTCATAATCATCCAAAATTTGTGCTTCCATCCCAAAGGGGATCGAAAGCAAATTCGATTTTTTTCCATACTTTTGTAATTGAGAGTTTAAATTATTTATCCATCAGTCTCACTCCAATAAGACTTATGGGTGGTTAAACTTACGGAGGGTGCTACAACACCTTCCGTTTTTTATTGTGAAACGATAATCGTTCGTTCTTTTATCGAGAATTTCACCCCCGTAGCTTCGGTAATCGCATCCAGAATATTCCGAATTTCCTTGTACCGCTCCAAGTGTCCGGAGAAATGAAGTTCCTTGACGGCCTCCACCTGGTAGAATACATCCACGTCATACCACAAAGAAAGCGTTGCCATAATTTGTTCCAATGTCTCCTCCTCAAACGTGAAAATTCCTCTTGTCCAAGCCGTGTACTGCCGGGCATCCACATCCCGAATCTCGACCGTCCCGCTCTTCCTATCGAAGCAGGCCAATTCTCCCGGTTTCAACACGTACTCCCCGGCAGCAAATGTTTTAATTCCAACTTTCCCTTCCACCAAAACCGTCTCGATCCCTTTCTCCTGATGTGTGTTCACGTTAAATGATGTACCGTAAACCCGTACTTGTATCCTATCCATCACCACGTAAAAAGGCCGGGTAGTATCCGTTTCGACCTCGAAATAAGCCTCCCCGTCCAAATAGACTTTTCGTTCCCGTTGCCCGAATGCCACGGGATATTTGAGGCGCGTGGCAGAATTCAATATTACCCGGGTTCCATCGGCTAAGGTTAACCGGAACTCTCCTCCCCGGGGAATTTTCAACGTATTGAATTTCAATTCTTCCACGTTCAAGACAACCGTACTATCGTACACCAACCCTTGGGTCGTTTGCATGGCTTTCAATCCCTTATCCACCTCTATCTCCCCTTGTTTCATATCTTTTAAAGCTAATGTTTTTCCTCCCGGAAGTTCCAAAGTCGCTTTTACTTGTCCCGGTTCGATCATTTCACTTATTGGTAGTATACTATTCTTTTCTTCCCGATTCAATAACCAAATAGAAAATCCGATCGCCACGGGAACAACAATCGCTGCCACATACTTCAAAACTCGCCTCCACGAATTACGACGCTCTTGCCGGATGTGCTGTTCAAACCGCACCCAACCTCTTTCCATATCAATCTGACAAAACTCCGGGAACTCCTCTGCAAATCGATTACCCTGTTTCATATCCTCGAAAAACCGACGATTTCCATCATTCTGATCAATCCATAGCTCCAACTCCTGCCGTTCCCCTTCGGACAAGGCTCCCGACAAATAAAGCCGAATTAATCGAACTATTCTTTCATCAAAAATATTCATAGTGCTTCTTCATTTTGCACCACATACGACAAGACCCTGAAAAAGGGGTAAACGAAAATGAAAAATTTTAGAGTCTATTCCATTTTCACTCAATAGTCGCAATAATGAACTTGAATGAAATTCAGACAAGGGTATGTCTGACAAAAAATCTAAACAGGCTCTTAAATGACCTTCACCATAACCAGTAAAAAAAATAAATTACCCAATCGTTCTTTTAAAAAACGAACGGCATTCTTTTTATGTGTCTTGACAGTCTCCACGGAAAGAGATAGTAACTCGGCTATTTCTTCATTCTTTTTACCTTGTAAGTGCAATTCAAAAACTTGCCGACAGCGATCGGGCAACTCTTTAACTGCAATGTACAATTCCCGGTAAATTTCTTCTCGCATCAGATTATATTCCCGTTCGCTTTCGTCATCCCGATTTGCCAAGCTATAAGCGACATAGCGATTTTCTACAGCTTTATGTTTCAGGTAGTCCAAGCACCGATTCTGCACGGAATCATACAGAAAAGCCCGGAATCCATGGAAAGAATTATATTTCTTCGGACTCTCCCAGATCGCCACGAATACTTCCTGCACCATATCCTCGGCCACTTCCCGTAAATGAACACGCCTCATGGCATACAACACCAGATAATTATGAAAACGCTCGAATAAAATCCGAAACGCATCAACCTCTTTTGCATTAATTTGCCGGATAAATTTGTCTTCTGAAATATCCATACTACTCTTTCATTGGATCTCCGACAAATATAAAGTATTGTTATCAAGAAACAAAATACAAATTCATACCAACAATCAAACTCATACCAATAAAAAAATTACCAACGAAACAATTAAGAAATTACAAAATACGTTGTCGGTATATCGAAAAATCTAATAAAATTTTTAACTGAATAATTCCCTGCAAATATCTCCTACACGAGAAACAAACTTTACTTTTATATGAGCGGGAACTTTGGTCAAAGCTTTTTTATTTCCTGACGGAACGAATATTTGTTGGAAACCCAGTTTTTCAGCCTCTAAGATACGTTGCTCTATACGGCTGACCGCACGAATCTCTCCGGACAAACCTACTTCTCCGGCAAACACCGTGCTTGTGGGTATCGAGGCATCAATATTTGAAGAGAGTACCGCCATAACAACCCCCAGATCCAAAGCCGGATCACTCACCCGGATTCCCCCGGCTATGTTCAGAAATACGTCCTTCGCCGCCAAGCGGAATCCAACCCGTTTTTCCAGTACCGCCAGTAACATATTCAATCGTCGCGTATCAAAGCCCGTTGCCGACCGTTGGGGCGTTCCGTAAGCCGCCGTGCTTACCAATGCCTGCACTTCCAATAAAATAGTTCTAACGCCTTCCATAGTAGCAGAAACGGCCACGCCACTTAAATCCTGATCATGGTTGGATAATAATAATTCGGAGGGGTTAGCCACCTGACGCAACCCGGACTGTAACATTTCATATATACCGATTTCGGATGTTGATCCGAAACGGTTTTTCATGGATCGCAAAATACGGTACATGTGTTGTTGATCCCCCTCAAACTGCAACACAGTATCCACCATGTGTTCCAGAATCTTGGGACCTGCCAGTTGACCGTCTTTCGTGATATGCCCGATCAGAATCGTGGTAATCGTATTTTCTTTGGAATAACGTAATAATACATTCGTACACTCCCGGATTTGCGACAAACTACCCGGAATAGCATCCACGCTCTCCGTCGCCAAGGTTTGTATAGAATCAATAATCAACAATTTAGGTTCTAACGCACGGGAATGTTCCAACACGGTTTCCAGTGAATTCCCCGAAAGGAACAAACAATCGTCATTCTCGGCTCCCAAACGCTGCGCCCGCATTTTGATCTGCGATACACTTTCCTCTCCTGACACGTAAAGTACTTTCCCACAACGATTGTGTAAAGCAAACTGCAAGACCAAGGTCGATTTACCGATACCCGGTTCCCCTCCCAACAGGATCATAGAACCCGGCACGATACCTCCTCCTAACACCCGGTTTAACTCCCCGTCACCAGTATCCATACGCTCGTCAGCATTGGTTTTCACCTCCGATAACCGCAAGGGTCTTGAAGAATTTCCCCCCACGATAGATGCCGTCCGGTTTCCCTTCACGGAAACTTCCACCTCCTCCACAAAACTATTCCATTCCCCGCAAGTGGAACATTTTCCTACCCACTTTGATTCTTTTGCCCCACAATTTTGACAAACATATATCGTTTTCGACTTGGCCATAACAATTGAAAATTGAAAACTGAAAATTGAAAATGATTAATTCTCAATATTCAATTTGGTTGTTTTTAATCAAAAATTTCATCTGCGAAATCGGATTCAGTGACCACGCCTTCTCGGTCGTCGGCACAATCAAGAACTTTATTCACACCATTAGGTTTTTCGAAATCACGCTGCGGAACGGCAAGGGATTTATCGGCATACACTTTTTGCATGAACAAAGCCCAAATCGGGAGAGCCATGCTAGCCCCCTGACCATTTGCTAAATTTTGAAAATGAATAGAACGATCTTCCGCACCCACCCATACTCCTCCGGCGAGATCGGGAGTAATACCGATAAACCAACCATCCGAGTGATTCTGAGTTGTACCCGTCTTTCCTCCTATCTGGTTAGTAAACTTATAGCGATAGCGTAAACGAATACCCGTACCTTCATTCACGACTCCCTGCAACAAATTTGCCATCAAGAAAGCTGTATTTTCGGTAATTACCTCATGAGATTCCGGGTAGAAATTAGCTAACACGTTTCCATATTTATCTTCGATCTTCGTTACCATCGTCGGTGCATTATAAACTCCCTTATTGGCATATATCGAGAAGGCCCCGACCATTTCTTTCACGGAAACCTCCGAGGAACCCAAGAAAATAGCAGGTACAGGGTCTATAAAACTACTTATACCCATCCGATGAGCCATCTGCACGACAGCTTCCGGGGTAAATTGTTTCAACACCCAACCGGAAATATTATTCACCGAATTCGCTAATCCCCACTTCAAGGTCACCATCTCCCCTTCCCGTTTATCGGTAGAATTTCGAGGAGTCCAAGTTGTTCCATCCGGCAAAACAAAAGTTTGCTGCACGTTCAACACCTTATCACAGGGCCCCAGCCCCTCCTGCATGGCCAACGTGTAGAGAATCGGTTTAATGGTCGATCCGATCTGACGCTTTCCGGTACTTACCATATCATACTGGAAATAACGGTAATCGGGGCCACCCACGTAAGCCTTGATATGCCCCGTTGAAGGCTCCATCGCCATAAATCCGGCACGGAAGAATGATTTATAATGTTTCAACGAATCCAATGGAGTCATGGTCGTATCCCGTACACCTTTCCACGTGAAAACAGACATGGGAACCGGTTTCTGGAATTCTTTCTTTATCTCCTGAAAACTCTTACCAGCCTTATTCATGGAACGATAACGCTCTGTTCGCTTGATAGAAGTATTCAAGATTTCATCAATTTCGGCCACCGTTAAATCATTTGAAAAAGGCGGATGAGCTTTTTTACTTCTCTCGGCCATAAAAGTCGGTTGCAAAGTACCACCCAAATGTTCTGTTACAGCCTCTTCCGCGTATTTCTGCATCCGAGAATCCAATGTCGTGTAAATCTTTAACCCATCTGCATAAATATTATAATGTGAACCGTCCGATTTTAGATTCTTATTACACCACCCATAAAGCGGGTTCGTTTCCCAAGCCAATGAATCTACCGCGTATTGATCTTTACTCCACCGACTATAATTCTTTTTCTCCGGCTTTGAAGCAGTCATATACAAACGCAGATATTCACGGAAATAAGTCGCAATACCTTCCTTATGATCTTCCTTATGGAAATCCAATCCCAAAGGCAATACTTTCAAAGAATCGAATTCAGCCTGAGAAATCTTATCATATTTCAACATCTGACTCAACACCACGTTCCGACGTCCCAAAGTCTTGTCCGGGCGACGTACCGGATTAAAGAGAGAAGGATTCTTCGCCATTCCCACCAACATCGCGGCTTGTTCTACCCGTAACGAGTCAGGAGTTGTCGAAAAATAAATATTAGCCGCAGAATTGATCCCCACAGCCAAATTCAAAAAGTCAAACTTATTAAGATACATCGTGATGATCTCTTCCTTCGTGTAACTTTTTTCCAATTTCACGGCAATCACCCACTCCCGGAATTTACGCATCGCTAATTCCACGAAATCCTGATTGGCCTCCCGCGGAAATAGCATCTTTGCCAACTGCTGAGTAATCGTACTCCCCCCTCCGGCCGCAGAATTCCCGGTCACCATTCCTTTAGCCACGCGGAACAGCCCGCGCACGTCAATACCGCTATGATCATAGAAACGCACATCCTCCGTGGCAATCAAAGCATCAATAACACTTTGTGGAATATCATGATAATCCATATATCGACGGTTTTCACTCCCCTCGAAATACTTTCCTATAATCTTCCCGTCTTCAGAATAAATCTCCGTGGCAAATTTATTGTTTGGGTTTTCCAACTCCTCGAACGTGGGCATAAAACCTAATTTACCGGCCGAAACCAAGTAAAAAAAGAAAAATATTCCCAAGACAAAAACAATAAACAGCCCCCAGAAAATGGCAAAGTCTTTCCAATATTTTTTTAGCATCTGCATTCGTTTTAATTTCAACTTGCAAAGTTAGAAAATAAATCTATATCCGGGATTACTTCTCCACCCCTATGACAATCTTTATATTATTTACCACGCAGTCATTGGCCTTGAATTCAATAATCATCCCAGAATGTGTCCACGATGTCTGAAAATCCCGATCCTTCAATTCTCCCGCTTTTAAAGGAAAAGAACGACGGAAGCGCACGCTGTTACCTTCCCCGTCCTCTTTTATAACCAATATCGCATCGCAATCCAATTCTCCCTCCACCTTCACGTGAAGCATTCTCGGTGTTTCCGTTTTCGTATTATACACGAAAGTCTCCGTCTGTTTTCCGTGGATCGTAAACGTCTGCTCCTCAACAATACCACCCCCCGACGATCTCATCCAGACATATATTCCGAGCACCAATAAAACTAAAACAGCGCACACGTAGAGAATCTTTCGTAAATTCTTATTCTTCATATTTGTCAATTTATCTATTCATTTTTTGTACCGCATTCAAAACAAAAGTAATAGAAAATACTGTATGACGTTATAATGTAGAGTCAACAAGCAAGCACAAATTTATAAAATGCTTTTAAAGAATTCTTTTGGGGGAGTAGAAAACTTCAATTTTCCCCTCTGTATTCTGTTAATTTTATATTGAAGATACCCAATAGAAGACAATTTTCACCGCACATTTACCATCCGGACATGATCTAGACAAATTCAACTTCAGCTAAGGGATGACTGTTTCGCACACGAAGGAACTCATATGGATGGAGCTATCCTACATTATTATACCCATACTAGTTGAACAATAGACAGGGAGGCAAGAAAATTCCTTGCCTCCCTCCACTTTACACGCATCCAACAATGTTATTTTTCATCTCTTCATATCAAATCTCTGATTATTAACCCATAAAAATAGCTTGATGCATGATTAATATGCATCTAATCCTGCCAATTTTATGCCAAAAAAAGTTCTGTAAGTTTGATCATAAAGCGTAAATCTCAAATACTGAGCTTCAGTAACCTCTTTGAAATCCAAGTAAGTTGCTTCTCCATTGCTAACGCCTATCGTGTTTGTTTCCACGTGAGTTGCACTTCTCCATTGCAATTTATCCAAAGAGTATTCAATTTTTATTACATCGGGCATAAAACTCCGGCTTAATTGGTCTCTAGGGGTAAATAAATTTTGCAGAACCCGTACCCCGGAAATTCTTTTAACCTCTTGCATATCCACCTCTATCGTATAGGTTCCTGGTGCCGTAGATTTCATTCCCGGATACCAAAACGTTTCAGCATCACCATCGAACAGGTCTCCTAAACTACTATCCTCATCTTCTAAACATCGGTACGTCCAATCTTTTTCATCCATAAATTCCACGGTAGGAGGGGTATTTTTATTACCCTCTTCTTGTAGGTAAGCGGGAACTTCTTTTGGAAAATAATGTTTACTGTAACGGTGTACGGTCAACTGATTCAATTCATGCAAGACATCAAGCGTGAATAAAGAACGTTCCATATCGAGTAACTTAGAATAAGCCGTATCTTGTTGCACGACATTCATATATCGCCCTTTCCCCAAGATAAGAGTTTTTAATTGAGGCATATTCAACAAATCTTCAAAAGAATTCAGATTATAATCGAATTCGAATTCATCCAACGAATTGATCCACTCATCCGTGATCTCGCTTTGTCCGTATTTCTCTTTTGCCCATTGTTTAAAATCACTTGTGTAAAATTTTTCATGCAAAAGAATATACGGATCAAATGTAATTAAATCCTCACACCCCTCCACACGACCTCTCCTGTAAACCGAAATCTCTTTCGTCGGATCAATGGCATTCGGCAACAAATAGTATTTATTATTTTTTACAAAATCAGCCGTTAACTCGATATGCTCCAATTCTCCTTCCGGTGTGTAATAATTCAACGAAGCCGAATCAACATTATTCTGCCAATCTGAAAAAAACAAGATCAAACGATCCTTTATATATGCGTGTTTCGATACCACTCGTGTAAAAGAACGAATCACCTCATGTTCCTCCGTATATGGTCTCGCGTACGAGGGCAAAGACAAGGAAGTATTGCCATTCTTATCAACACCGAAAACCGATATTTCATAATTCCCATCTTCCAGATTTTTAATATTACATTCCGAAACATCTTTTGCAAGCAACGTATCCTTACGTACCCCGTTCAAATTCCATTGCACTTTTACATTGACAATCGCGGGATCCACGCTGTTCGTCCATTTCACTAACAGGCGTTTCCATCCGGGATGCACGGATACACCCGTCGCTTTCCCTAAATAACGAATCGCCCCGTCTCCGGCATAATCCTTATACGTATCTTCCAAATCCTCACAGCCGATTGCCAAGCAAGCAGCAAATAGTAAAAATAAATGTATCTTGAATTTCATAATTTACTCCTTTCCTACATAAAGTTCAAACTCATGAAACGTCACATGTTGGGCCGTATTATAATCATTATCATTTGCGGCAAAAAAAGTTTTGTTGACAACAACTTTCACGTATTGATAATGTTTTTCCATAATCGGGAAATCAATGGATAAATAGCAGGGATCAGCCCGTTGCACTTCCAACTCAGTAGAATAAGCCATATCCAAATACTTACTATTTTTGCAACGTGCAGCCCATCTTAAATCGAAATCCAAATCACTCGGTTCGTCATAATGTCCTACCTCATCCCAATCAATTCGATCATTCGAGGCATAAATTGTGATGTCGCAAGGTACTCTGTTTTCATAGGCATTAGCAAAAATTCCAAAGAAAGGACGACTCAAATTCAATATGGTATAAAATCGCACTCCCGCCAATTGTTTTGCCTCTTTCAAATCGAGTTCAAACAACGTTTTTCCAAAACAGTTAGGACCGGCAATATAAGTTCCCATATAATTTGAGGTTCCCCCCATACTCGTAAAACCTTTTAAATCACCGTCAAACAGATAATTCTTACTTATGGCGTTTGTCTTATCTTCTATACCAAGCCCCTCAGGATCTGAATACACAAATAATGCCGTATCCAATTTCATCGTATTGTATGATTTCACATCTTGCCATATTTGCTGTTTTACCGTGTATCCCCGGAAATCTTCCGTCCGCACAATCACGGTATGAGCCAAAGCCTCCTGTTGTGTTTTCAAATTCAAGCTATCCTTCCCGGCCTTAAAAGAAAAACTCTTCACTAGTAACGTGTCCGGTTCTTGGGTCAATGGATTTTCTCCCACATAAAACACGTGTGCCATTCCCTTCCCTCCTGCCGGTACGTTGTATGAAATCGAAAAACCGTTCCAACCCGATTTTACCTTAAGCTCATTGAAAAAAGCAAACGGCCCTGAATCCTGCGTATCAAAAGTAATTTTAAGCGGTTCTGATTCAATTCCATTCCGATCGCAAAGCGTTACAACAGCCTCTACACCTTGACGTCCCTCGTTAAATCCGTGCAAAAGCAATGAATCGCACGCATAACTTCCTTCCCGCATGATTTCCTGTTTGAAATCATCCTTATAACGCACCCGGATCGCCATGACGTCCAGATCGGAAGGCAAAGTATAGTACATAACTGCCCCTCCCGGAACCGGACGAATCTGGCGTATATTCTCTTGTGAAATATTAACCTTGAATACGTTATCGCTCTTTTCGCATGAGCAAAACAATGCGAATATGCATAATAAATAAATATATTTTCTCATAATTACGTATTAACTTGATCATTACCAATTGGGATTCTGTACACAATTCGTTTTCAAAACTTCTTCGGCCCGAAGAGGGAACAAATAATCTCTCGGAGCTGCAAAAGCGCGTTTTTTCCATACAGGAACAGGTTCACTATAATGGTTATAAAATACCTCGGCACTATTTCCTAAAATATTCCAACCGTATAGAGGTTCGTTCAATTCCTGCTCGGCAGTCAACCAACGGCGTAAATTCCAAAAGCGTCTTCCTTCAAATGCAAACTCGATGTTCCATTCCCGGCGAATAATTTCCCGCATTCCTGCCTTCGTTTTTATTTTATTCGGCTCATTGGAATAACTTATCCAAGAAGTTTCGAGATCCGGGATACCTGCACGTTTGCGTATTTCATTTAATGGCGCATAAACATGTTCATAATCAGGAATTTCCAAATATTCATTCCAAGCCTCGGCTTTCATCAAGTAAAGCTCCGCCAAACGCCATACAATGGCAACATTCCCGTTTAATCCATCTGCACCATAACGAGCCGGCTTTACGTTTGTGTAGGTACCTTTTTTCATCCAATAACCGGTCAAATTCTGCGGCACGGAATTATTGATTACAGTAGACTGAGTACCGAATCTTTCCCCTTGATAGGCCATAACCAATGTTAAATCCGTGGTACTCGGTCCCATCTGCCAGTAACAACGGTCCGCAGCGATATGAGCATAAAAACGGGGTTCCCGTCTTAAATGCAAATTCAATACATCCATATTCAAAGGAACTACATCCCTATAATCCGGAGCAATTTCTTTCCCCATCTGGTAACGGGCACCATAAGACCATTCTTTATCCGACTCTATGGGTAATCCATGATTCGTGTAATAAAATTCCACCATTTTCATGCTGGGTGCGAAACACCCTTGATTTGAAGTTGCATAGTCGGGATCCGTACTTCGGAAATAAGGCAAAGTTTTAAAAGACCAGAATGTAGAAGTGCTAGACATTTGCGGCATAAACATTTGCAAAGCCTCGTCATGTTCGAAATTTCTCGCCAATACGGAATATTCAATATCTGCCATTTTACTAAGCAACGTGGTTGCTTTTATATTTCCTTCCACTAATTTTTTCCCGTTCTGTAAAGCGATATCGATAGCCTCCTCGGTTGCTTCTGCCGCCTTCTTCCATTTTTCCGGGTCATACTCGGAATTAAAAAGATGTTCTCCCGCTTTATTGACAAAATTCGCATAGTTCTTATTCCCGTTAAACATGGGGGAAGCAGCAAGCAACAACGTCTGAGCCTTTAAAGCTGCCGCACCTTCTTTACAATAGTACCCCTTGTGCGACATGTCTTTTTGATTAAAAGGAGGCAAAACAGGTATGGCCTCATCCAGCAAACGCACGATAGTATTCACGCAACTGTCGATAGGAGATCTCGGCAATTGCATTTTCTCCACGTCAGCATTAACATCTATATTTTCCGGAACCAAAATAATCGGTCCATAACGACGCATCAGTTCAAAATAATAATGAGCCTTTAACGCTTTAATCTCTGCCGTCCAGATATTTTTTTCAACCTGTTCCATATTATAAACGTGGCCGATATTCTCAAAAAAGACATTGCAATAACGGATAGCAGCATAAAACTGAGTGTTCTTCCATACATTGCCATAAGGCTCCTGTGACATTTGCAGACCATCCCCTATAAAGAATCCTTCAAAGGCAGGATACTGATTCCTAACATATTCTCCGGCAACCACCTCATCGGCTCCCGTAAAAGCAGGACTAGACATAACCGAAGTCACAGGTGCCGTTAAAAACACATGGCATGTTTTCATCCAATCTTCTGCCTGTTCACGTTTCTCGAATATTGTCTCTATCGTTTCAATATCGTTTTCGGGTACGACATTCAAGTAATTACAACCGTTTAAGATTAGTAATGAAAGGATTGTCGCAAAATTCAAATATTTCATTTTTATATTCATAATATCAGAAACTAAATGTTAAACCAGCTGTATAACTCTTTTGTATCGGATAATTAAATCCATTCTCTCCTAGCTCCACATCCCAAACTTTGAAATTTGAAATCATAAACGGATTGTTAGCCCGAACAAAAAGTTTCACGTATTGCAATTTCCACTTATTCATCAACGTCTGGGGCAGGTTATATGCCAGTTCCATTTGCGTGCAACGCAAAAACGAACATTCCCGCATGAAATAAGTACTCTTGCGTACTTCCGCATTATTGGAATTATACCAATCCTCTTGAGGATTATGTGCTATAATATTCTTTGTTGAAAGGCGCGGCCAAAAAGGTCTGCTACTCATGTTATCTTCTGACCAATGCGAATCACAAATTTTTTGTAACATGGCATTATTCCCGGAAAATGGAGAGATTTTTTTGGGATCTATGAAGAACGAACGTTTACCCGATCCTTGGAAGGCGATATTAAATTCCAAATTTTTGTAGTTGAAAAATCCTTGGAACCCGTAAATCAATCGTGGAGTTTCCGGAAAACCGATATGGGTGGCATCCTCCACGTTAATCACTCCATCTCCGTTCAAATCCCGGTAACGTATATCTCCGGGCATCACGTCCCCACCCTGGGTCGGGGAGTTATCAATCTCTGCCTGATCACGAAACAACCCCTCGGCGATATAACCGATTTGTTGGGATATTTCCTGTCCTTTCATGCGTTGCCAATCGGGTTTACCCGTAGCCTCTTCGATTTCTTTGTAAACCGATTTACTATACGTTAATGTCCCATTCAAAATCATCCAAAGATCTTTTGAAAAAGCATGTTGTATTTTTCCTGAAAAATCGATTCCTCTCATACGAGACTTTCCGATATTATCCAAAGGAGCAATCTCCACTCCGGCTGAAGAAGGAAGCGTAGTTCTCGTACCGATCACATTATGGCGTATTTCCTGAAATGCATCCAACGTAAATTCCAAAATTCCACCGAACATTTTGGTCTCCACTCCGAAATTAAGCTGCTCGGCAATTTCCCATTGAATGTCATTGTTGGTGTAAGCGGAAATAAGATAACGGTAATAATTCATTCCACCGCCCGGTTGTGGATCTTGATATTTGGTTGACGCTCTTTCTATTGTCGGTAAGAATACGAAACGCGGGGTTGACACGATACCGTCATTACCGACCTGACCATAAGATGCCCTGAATTTCAAATAGGAAAGCCATTTTGAAATGGATTGCATGAAAGGCTCACTCGAAGCCACCCAAGCCACCCCCCCAGCCGGGAAAAATCCCATTCGATTATCTTCGGCAAAACGCTCCGATCCGTTATACCCGAAGCTACCTTCAATAAAATAACGGTCTTTGTATCCGTAACTACCACGCATAGAGAATGTCAAATTTCGTTGAGGCATACCGTTCAGAACACTTTGAATCGGGGTGAACGTCTTCTCCTGCATTTGAAATACCCCGGTCAATGAAGTCTGGTGATCTTTCCAAGCGGCCGTATGCAAGAGACGAGCTTCATAAGTTACCTGCGTTTGTGTTGTTGAAGAGTTATCACTGACCGACAAAGTACGAACAGAGTATTCAGGATTTATGGCACGCAAGGTATGCGTTCCTTTTTCAAAATCATAATTCAGCAAACTGTATTTGTAAGGACTAGTCGCGAAAGAGGTAGTATAATAACCGGATTGAACCCAGGATACGCTTGCCCGCAATTCAAGCCCTTTAAGCAACGATGACAAATTATGAATATATTCAGCCCGGTTACTTGTCGAATAACGCGTTCTTTCCGTATATCCTTGGTGCAACAACATGTATGGATTGGTTGCACTAGCTTCCGTTGTTCCGAAGCGTAAATGCGGCCAATTATAATAACTATCCCCCGGATAGAGAGGAGCGAAATCCACTGGAGAAGCCGCAAAAGCCAAACCATAGGCTGCAGTCATATTGGTTAATGGACCATGGTATTTATCTAACGTTGCCGATGAATTGATCAATAATTTAATACCGGCTTTCAAGTCAATATTTAAATTCGCACGGAATGATGTTTGATTATTCGAAATATTACAATCAAAATCATTCAATTTATCCGTCTTCAGCATACCCATATCCCGGACGTAATTCACGGAAGTATAATACTGAATCACTTTTGATCCTCCGCGAATACTAATCCCAGCGTGGTGATTCACATTATAATTTTTAAACATGAGATTATACCAGTCATTCGCCGGGTAAACCCAGGAAGGATATTTACCGGAAGCCGTACGATTAATGACTTCCTCGCTATACTTGGGTGTTGATAACTGACCACGTCCGACTCCAGCCTGATTATACATTCTCATATACGTAATCGGATCTACCACGTCAATCTCTTTCGTTGGCATAGAAAAAACAGCCTCGTAGCGAGCTGAAGCATAAACACTTCCTTCTTCTCCTTTCTTCGTGGTCACCATAATTACGCCATTCGCACCACGCGCACCGTACATGGCCGTGGCTGATGCATCCTTCAACACGGAAAAAGTTTCAATATCTTCTGGAGCTATACGCGACAAATCCAGTTTGGAAGATTCTACCCCGTCAATCAATATCAACGGATCTATATTCGCTCCCGTTTGAAAAGAAGTAATACCACGGATATAAAATTTCGTGTTCATCTCCTCTTCCGTCAACGCTCCCGGGATACCTCCTGTCTGCCAAGCAATCATACCGGGGATTCGACCGGCAAAACTCGTTGTCAAATCACTGCTTGAAGATTTCAAATCCATCGGGCGAACGGTAGAGATCGCTGATACTACGCTTTCTTTCTTCTGTGTTCCGAAAGCCACGACAGTCACTTCTTCTATATTTTCCGCCGTGGGGTTTAACGCTATATTTAGCCGTGTTTTCCCTTTAACCGGCACTGTTTCCGTTTTATAACCGATGAAAGAAATTTGTAATATATCATCCGGCCTCACGGTAAGCGTGTATTTACCATCTATATCAGTAGCAACACCTTGAGTCGTTCCATGAATAATTACAGTTGCCCCAGGAATAGGATTTCCCTTATCATCAGTAACCTTACCACTAATTGTACTCATCGGTGTACTCTTTACTTCTTGTTGCCGGACAATAGCTATATTATTCCCCGTGATCTTGTAAGTAAAACCCGAATCTTTAAAAATTACATCCAACACCTCTTTTAAGGTTGTTTGTTGAACTTTGATTGTTACCGGCTTAAATTGTTCCAATTGTGCCTTCTCATAGGCAAAGTTAACTCCCGTTTGTTTCTGAATCTCTAATAATACATCAATTAATGGAGTATTCCTCTGATCAAGCGTAACTCTTTTAGAAGTAACATCTTGAGCATGGACATTCGTAAATCCTAACAGCAAACATACCACAAGGCACAACTTACAGAAAGAACCACCACCATTGTGAAATAGTAAATTTTTTTTCATAACTTTGTTTTAAATATTTAATGTAATTAATCGGTTCATATGTGTCGAAAATATCTGAACCATTAATTTAACTCCAGGATGCTCATAAATACATGGGCATCTTGTTTATTTTTAAAGGATTACTTTATCTTGACGTTATTTTCACCTCCTTCCCGTCAATTACAAATTTGACATCCGAAACGCCCTCTATCATATTTAATGCATCACGAAGCGATACATCCTGTTTCACAGAAAACACATATTCCTTTTTATCCAAAACTGTATTTTTGGTTATAAAATCAACATCGTAGTACAATTCAAGGGTGTGAATAATTTCCTTTATTGTCTTCCCGTTAAAAAGAATATAACCGTTGCGTTTCGCAATATATTCCGCCAAATCCGATTGCACGACCGAAACCAGTCCCGATTGATCCACGGAAGATTTGTCTCCGGGACGAAGCACCGTCTCTTTCCCGTTTAACGAGTTTGTAGGAGTGATTCCAACAACTCCCTCCAACAAAACAGCCTCATCGGGTGAATCATTCCGCGAAAGGACATTGAAGGTAGTTCCGTATACCTGCAATTTCATATGATTCGTGTTTACCACGAAACGATTAGAAGATTTTGTTACTTCAAAATAAGCTTCTCCCTGAAGAGTCACTTCACGTGTAAAAGAAGCATCAAATTGCACCGGATAGGTCAATTCACTTGATGGACTAAGCAATACAAAAGTCCCGTCCGACAGAACAACTTCAAAAGTTTTTCCTCTCGGTACAATAATCGTGTGATACTGAATTTGTTTTTCTATTTTCGCCGTATCCAATGTCTCGACAGAATCAGATACCGAATAAGCTAACTTATTTTCGGAAACCTGCCGAGCTACTTTCGGATTCAATTGTCCCATGGTAAATTTATTCCCGTCACCAGTTACCACAATCACCGATTCAGTATTATTATAACCGGACATGGCAACCTGCATCTTCTTTTCTTCAAAAATATTCGTATCATAATACAACCAGGTACCCAACGAAAGCAACAATATCACTGATGCCGCAACTGTCATCCGACGCCATAAAACACGCTGATTTTTACGTTTTCTACTCTTCTGCATCTTCGAGTAGAATTCCGTTAACTGTTCCTCGGAAAAAGACTCGTTGTGAGTCGGACTATTCTTATAATAGTCACATACCCGCCGGTAAAAATCTTCATTTCGAACATCTTTCTTCCTCCAATTCTCGACCTCTATGATCGTGTCCCTATCCGCACCCTTGTTTATATACGAAAATAATTTACTCCAATCTACCTGCATAAAATTATATCTTTTTATACAAAAGACGCATATCTCGAAAAATGGGTCCCCCTTCTGTCATTTTTTTTTTATTTTTTTCCATTTAAAATATAATCTCATATATTTGTTCTGCTCATATTGTCAGAAAATAAGGAATTTAATAACATTAAAAATGTCCGAAAGAGAATTTGAAAACATTTTCAAATGCTATTATAGTGATATATATAACTTTGCTTACCACTATATTATGGACTCAGATGAAGCGCAAGATCTGGTTCAGGATGTTTTTATCAATTTTTTCGAGAAATATAAAACGCTGCCGGAAGAAACAAACACGAAACATTATCTTTTAGCCATGACGAAAAACCGTTGTATCAGTTTTCTCAGGCATAAAAACGTAATCGACCGTAACAATTTGAAATACTTTGAATCCTTGATTTTCAGTACGACATCTGAATACGACACAACATACGACGATCTGTTGATACGATTGAACCTAAGCATGGAAAACTTATCGGATTTGCAAAAACAGATTATAAAAATGAAATTGGAAGGAAAAGAATATTCGGAAATATCCGACGAATTAAACGTAACTTATTCCCAAATTCATAAAAACATCAAAAAAGCCTATACCAAAATCAGATCCGACATGGACAAAACACTTCATGTCCCGACCGATCTCCTTTTCTTTTACCTTCTCATAGATTTTTACATGATGCAGTAGTCCTAAAATCACATGATTCAATAACTATAAAATCCCAAAAGACAATTTTAATCATGAAAAGGGACTCTCCTGACAGACAGTCCCTTTTCATACTAAAAACACTCATGAGATTCTTAACTACACAGAAACAACTTTACACTGTTGTTAAACTTTTAACTTTCTAGTATTCATCCCAACTCTTGATCGCAATCTCCGTGGGATCAACTTTACAAATAGCGTAAATAAAGGCACTAGCCAAACGGGCATTCGTGATCAGCGGGATGTTATAGTCCACGGCAGCACGACGGATTTTATAACCATTATCCAACTCCCTTTTCGTGTGGTTTTTCGGGATATTGATAACCAGATCAATTTTCCGGTCATGCAAATATTCCATGATATTCGGTTCCTTATCTTCATCCGGCCAGTAAAGAATTTTAGTATCAATATTATTCTCTTTAAAGAACTTGGCCGTTCCTTCCGTGCAGTAAATGTTATATCCCTTTTCTATCAACATCCGGGTTGAATTGATTAATTCCACTTTAGAGCGAGTCGGACCAGAAGAGATCAGTATATTTTTCTTCGGGATACGATGTCCCACAGAAAGCATACTCTTCAGTATCGCCTCGTAATAATTTTCCCCGATACAACCCACTTCCCCCGTAGACGCCATATCCACACCCAACACCGGATCGGCCTTTAAAAGCCGGGCGAAAGAGAATTGTGAAGCCTTTACTCCCACGTAATCCAAATCGAATACCGACTTATTCAAAGCCTCCACCTTTTCACCCAGCATAATCCGGGTAGCCATGTCAATAAAATTATATTTTAATACTTTTGACACGAAAGGAAAACTTCTCGAAGCCCGTAAATTACACTCGATCACCTTAATATCGTTATCTTTTGCCAAGAATTGCATGTTGAAAGGACCCGATATATTCAACTCTTTCGCAATAGAACGGGCAATCTTCTTGATCCGGCGAATCGTCTCCACATAAAGTTTCTGTGCTGGAAACACAATCGTGGCATCCCCCGAATGAACTCCAGCGAATTCAACGTGTTCGCTGATCGCGTAAGCCTTAATTTCGCCTTCCTGCGCCACGGCATCAATCTCCACCTCTTTGGCCTGCTCGATAAACTCGGACACGACAACCGGATGATCCTTCGAAACCTCTGCTGCCAGTTCCAGAAAATGCAACAATTCATCTTTATTCGATACCACATTCATTGCAGCCCCTGAGAGCACGTAAGAAGGACGAATTAACACGGGGAAGCCCACGGTATCCACGAAACGATAAATGTCCTCTATACTTGTTAATTCACTCCAGCGTGGCTGATCAATACCCAACTCGTCACACATGGTAGAAAATTTCTGACGATCTTCTGCTCGGTCAATAGATTCGGGAGAAGTTCCCAGTATATTCACATGCTGTCCGTACAACCGCATGGCCAAGTTATTCGGGATCTGTCCTCCCGTGGAAACAATCACTCCTTTCGGTTCCTCCAATTCAACAATATCCATTACCCGCTCGAAAGATAGTTCATCAAAATAGAGACGGTCACAAGTATCATAATCCGTACTCACCGTTTCAGGATTATAATTGATCATGACTGAACGATAACCGGCTTTTCGAATCGTATTCAAAGCACTTACTCCACACCAATCAAATTCCACGCTACTACCGATACGATAAGCCCCGGAACCCAACACGATCACGGAACGTCCGTCATGCTCGTATTTCACGTCATTTTCTGTCCCGTTGTATGTAACATACAAATAATTCGTCATGGCCGGATATTCACCTGCCAACGTATCAATCTGTTTCACACAAGGAAGTATTCCCAATTTTTTCCGATATTCCCGTATTCGCAACATCTTCTCGTGATGTGACAACGAAGCATTTTTCACGGTCAACCGTCCGATCTGAAAATCCGAAAATCCATATTGTTTTGCCTTCCGTAAGAGGCACTCGCTTACATCCGTTTCTTTATCGAATTTCAGTAATTCTTCTTTCAACAAGTGGATATTCTCCAAACGCTGTAAGAACCAAAGGTCTATTTTAGTCAAGTCATGAATTTTCTCCACGCTATACCCCTTATCAAAAGCATCCGCTATGGCAAATATCCGGGCATCCGTTGGGTTCTCCAGTTCCTCGTCAATATCTTTCGCTTTTAGAATATTCCCCACGAACCCGTGCATTCCCTGCCCGATCATCCGGATACCTTTCTGAATCGCTTCCTCGAAAGAACGCCCGATCGCCATAATCTCTCCCACACTCTTCATGGAAGAACCGATCACCTTGGAAACCCCCTCGAATTTATTCAAATCCCAACGCGGTATTTTACATACCACATAATCCAGTGCCGGTTCAAAACAAGCTGTCGTTACCTTAGTTACCGAATTCTTGATCTCGTGTAGACCATATCCCATACCTAACTTCGCGGCAACAAAAGCCAATGGATAGCCAGTTGCCTTGGATGCCAACGCGCTGGAACGAGAGAGACGGGCATTCACCTCGATCACCCGGTAATCCTCTGAATTCGGGTCCAAGGCATATTGCACGTTACACTCTCCCACGATCCCGATATGACGGATAATCTTTATGGCTATTGATCTCAATTTATGATACTCGCTATTACTTAATGTCTGTGAAGGAGCCACGACGATACTTTCTCCGGTATGAATCCCCAGCGGATCGAAGTTTTCCATGTTGCAAACCGTGATGCAATTATCATACTTATCTCTTACTACTTCATATTCAACTTCTTTCCAGCCTTTCAACGATTCTTCTACCAAAACCTGAGGAGAGTAAGAAAAAGCACTACCAGCCAATCTTTCCAATTCCTCTTTGTTAGAACAGAAACCGGAACCCAAACCTCCCAAAGTATATGCTGCTCGAATAATTACCGGAAATCCCAGTTTATCGACTGCGGCAAACGCTTCTTCCATATTACTGGCCGCAATACTTCTTGGCGTTTTGACATCTATTTCGGCCAATTTACCCGCGAATATCTCCCGGTCTTCCGTGTCGATAATCGCTTGTACAGGCGTACCTAACACCTGTACATTATATTTTTTCAATACTCCCGATTTATATAGAGCCACCCCACAATTCAACGCTGTCTGTCCCCCGAAAGAGAGTAAAATTCCTTCAGGACGTTCTTTTTCGATTACTTGCTCCACGAATTCCGGCGTGACAGGCAAATAATATATCTTATCAGCTACCCCCTCGGATGTTTGTACCGTGGCAATATTCGGGTTTATCAACACACTATAAATCCCCTCTTCCCGAAGAGCCTTTAATGCTTGCGAACCGGAATAATCAAATTCCCCGGCTTCCCCTATCTTTAATGCCCCTGACCCTAATAGCAAAACCTTTTTTATCTTCATTTCAAATTCTAAATTTTAAATTCTAAACTGATTTATTGGATAATTTCATCGCTTCAATAAAATTATCGAACAAAAACTCCGTGTCTACCGGACCACTTGACGCTTCTGGGTGAAACTGAGCTGAAAAGAAAGGTTTCTTTTTATGGCGAATACCTTCATTCGTACCGTCATTCACATTCACGAAAAGCGGCTCCCAATCAGCAGGAAGTGTATTTTCATCAATCGCAAATCCATGATTTTGAGAGGTGATATAACAACGGGTTCCTCCCGGATTCATCACGGGTTGATTATGGCTTCTATGCCCGTATTTAAGCTTGTAGGTCGAAGCTCCGGCTGCTCGTGCCATTAGTTGATTGCCCAAACAAATACCCATGATAGGCGTGTTTCCCTTCAATGCCTTCCGGATATGTTCTATTGTTTCCACACAAAGAGAAGGATCACCCGGCCCGTTCGAAAGGAAAATTCCATCAAATTTTTCCTTCGTGAAATCATAATTCCAAGGTACCCGTTTCACCGTCACATCCCGTTTTAACAAGCATCGCAAGATATTATTCTTCACACCGCAGTCTACAAGGACAACTTTATACTTCCCGTTTCCATATTCCATAACTCTCTTAGTGGAAACCTCGGCAACAATGTTATCTTTATTCGGGTCATAAAAAGGCACGTCTTCCTCGTCAAACAGAATCTTACCTAACATAGCACCACTATCCCTCAATTTCTGAGTTAATGCCCGGGTATCTATACCAAAAAGCCCCGGAATCTGTTGTTCTTTTAACCAATCTCCGAGACTTTTTTGTGAATTCCAATGACTATACTGGGAAGAGTAATCCGAAATGACCAGTGCCTTACAGTGGATTTTGTCCGATTCGAAGAACTTCGATATCCCGTCTCGCTCGTCATCTACCGGGACTCCGTAATTCCCGATCATGGGATAGGTCGGGACCAATATCTGTCCCTTATAGGAAGGATCTGTAAGACTCTCCGGATAACCGGTCATTGCCGTATAAAAAACAACTTCCCCGGACACCGATTTCTCGTAACCAAAGGAAGTTCCCTCGTAAACTGTCCCGTCCTCTAAAACCAAACGGGCTTTCTTTAATTCATGCATATTTATTCAATCAGTCAACTATAAATTAAATTTTATGCAAAAATATGGCGAATATATGAATTTACAAAGCATATTTATGAGAAAAATATATTAAAAGTAATACTAAGGTTTTCCCAAAGATAATTAATCCTTTAAGAGCCTGTCTAAATTTCATCCAAACCCAAGTTTATATGAAATATTCTTTGAGATAAGATCTACCTCGGCTATCTCTTCTCAATCGCTTCACTGGAACAATAAGGAAATCCCTACACGACACCAACGTAACATAAACCCAAATGTGTGTCTATGCTATGTTGGTGATGTGTAGTTGTTACGTTCTTGATCAAGAGAAAGGATAGCCCAACCATAGGCCACGGCTCGATTACTCTCGAATAATAATAGAAGGCCAGACATAAAACGGTCAACATTTATATTTTATAGCCTCATTGAATATAGAACAATTTTCCCTAACTTTGTGAGGTGTAATATAAACATCTATGAGAAATAAAACGAAACGCCTGTTGGCCATTCGAAAGCTTATTGAAAACGAACAAATATGTTCGCAGGAAGAATTATTATTCAGACTGAAAGAGTTAAACGTAGAAGCGACACAAAGTACATTATCACGCGACCTCAAATTTATGAGAGTGGCTAAAATACCTCATAAAGATAAAGGCTACATATATATCATTCCGGACAGTATTCAGAACGAGCAAGCCGATGAAAAAGCTTCTACCATAGTGACAGACGCTATATCAAGCATCGATTTCTCCGGTAATATCGCTGTAATGAAAACTCTTCCGGGATACGCAAAAGCTGTGACTGTACTTATTGATAATGAAAATTATTTTGAAGTATTGGGTACTATCGGGGGAGATGATACGGTTCTTATAGTGATGCGCGAAGGCGTTTCCCACAACGAGTTGCTGGACGCTCTCTCGTCTATACACGCCAATATTCATTCACTATTTAAATAATCATTTTGAATTTTCAACTTTCAATTTTGCGTTATATCGAAAATAGTTTGTAAACTTGCACCCCGTATTTTCAAGAATATAAGCATGAATATTATAACTAAGAAAACGGAATTAAGCACCGTTGTCGAGAAGTTGAAAAGTGAAGGGAAAACGGTGGGTTTAGTACCTACGATGGGTGCACTGCACGAAGGACATATATCCCTCGTGAAAGCATGTAAGCAAGAAAATGATATAGCTGTTGTCAGCGTATTTGTCAACCCGACGCAGTTTAATGATAAAGAAGATCTGAAACGTTATCCCCGTACTCTGGATAAAGATGTCGCTTTACTCGAAAAAAATGGATGCGACTACGTATTTGCTCCCAGTGTGGAAGAAATGTATCCGGAAGAAGATACTCGTGTCTTTAATTTCGGATACGTGGAAAGCGTTATGGAAGGAGCAAAACGCCCGGGACATTTCAACGGGGTAGGACAAATAGTAAGCAAATTATTTGATGCAGTTCAACCACACCGGGCCTATTTCGGTATGAAAGATTTTCAGCAGGTGGCCGTCATCAAAAATATGGTAAAACAATTGCATTACAACCTGGAAATCGTTCCCTGTCCTATTATTCGCGAAAGTGACGGACTTGCGATGAGTTCCCGGAATACCTTACTCGAACCGGAATACCGGAAAAATGCCCCGCATATCCATAAAGTACTGGACGAGGCTACCCGCTTGACTTTCCAAATGAACGTGGAAGAATTGAAAAAATGGGTAGTAGACGAAATCAATAAAAACCCCTATTTGGAAACCGAATACTTTGAAATCGTGGATGACACGGAATTAAAGCCCATTCAGGATTGGAAAGAGAACAACGTAAAGGTCGGATGTATAGCGGTTCATGCCGGAAAAATCCGATTAATTGATAATATTGTATTTTAAACGTATATCAAACTAACGCAAAGATGTTTATAGAAGTAGTAAAATCTAAACTTCATAAAGTAACCGTTACTGAAGCCAATCTTCAGTATGTAGGTAGTATCACCATTGATGAAGCTTTGTTAGAAGCGGCAAATATGATCGAAAACGAAAAAGTTCAGATCGTGAATATTAATAATGGTGAGAGATTCGAAACCTATATCATCAAAGGTGAACGAAATTCAGGTATTATTTGCTTGAACGGTCCGGCAGCACGCAAATGTGCCGTGGGTGATGTTGTTATTATCATCTCGTATGCTTCCATGGATTTCGAGGAAGCTAAATCACACAAACCAACACTCGTTTTCCCAGACACAGCTACTAACAAACTTATCTGACATGAACATGGACTATTTACCATTTATCGAGAAAAAAATCGCCTACTCGGCAGAAGAAGCATCAAATATCTTAAACTTGTGGAAATTTAAGAATGACAAAATTGTTTTCACGAACGGTTGTTTTGATATTCTTCATAAAGGACATATCGAATACCTGGCAAAAGCCCGATCCCTAGGTACCAAATTAATCATCGGGTTAAACACGGATGCTTCTGTAAAACGGTTAAAAGGTGATTCCAGACCCGTGAATGATGAAAAAGCCCGTGCGTTATTGTTAGCTTCTCTGATATTTGTGGATGAAGTAATTCTTTTTGATACGGATACTCCTCGTGATCTGATTGAATTCATTCAACCGGACGTGTTAGTAAAAGGAGGTGATTATAAACCTGAGGATATTGTCGGTTATAACATCGTCAAAAACAAAGGGGGAGAGGTAGTCACGATTGACTTTATAGAAGGTTATTCAACCACTTCCACCATAGAAAAAATGAAATAAGGAAAACCTTATATAATAGATAAATAGGGAACAAAAGTTCCCTATTTTTTTTATCCATACCCAAATAATTTTCAATTATCAATTCTCCATTTTCAATTGTTAGTAACTGTTAGTATCTCGTGTAATCATTGTGAATTAAAAAAGAACTAAAAAGAATAACTTTATTTTGATTTCTCAATTTCAAATTCAAGTAATAATTGAATTAAAAAATGCAAGAATAGTTGTTCAAATTATTCCAATTCATTTCTACAAAATACTAACATCAATTCTCATGAATTTCACAGGATACTTTTTCAAAGTCCATTTTACTAACAATTGTGGATAACTAAAAAAAGAATCTCATTATCAATAATTAATAACTTTATAACTTGTGAATAACCCCTCTCTTTATATAGAATAACGATTAAAACAAACGAATCCTATTATTTTTATACCAAGAACTCACAGCCTATCATTATACTCATATTTCTTTTTAAAAAAATAAAAGATAATATATATATGATATTGTTGTTTGGAACTTGTTACTTTTGTCAGATAAATCACATGTAATAAAAAGAGAGCATATATGAATCCTTTGAAGAAACTTATGGGAGAAACCGTGATTTATGGTTTTTCAACGATACTTGGACGATTTATTAATTGGTTGCTAGTGCCACTATATACTAGGGTACTTTCACCTGTTGATAATGGGATATCTACTAATTTAATGGGATATGTTGCTTTATTAGTTGTATTGTTGACTTATGGAACAGAAACGGGGTTCTTCCGCTTTGCAACTAAAGAGAATAAAGATAAAGTTTTTTCTACCTTACTTAGTTCGTTACTTTTTACGTCTACAATATTTTTAATACTCTCTTTTTCTTTTCTTCCTCAAATAGTCAATTTTCTTGAAATAGGAAACCACCCGATTTACTTCGTTTTATTGATTGTAACGATCTTTATAGACGTGATTAGTACTTTGCCATTCGCTTTATTGAGAATGGAGGGTAAAGCACTTCGTTTTGGAGTAATTAAGTTTGTGAATATATTGATTAATGTAGGACTGAATCTATTTTTCTATTTACTCTGTCCTTTTTTGGAAAAGAGAGGAATTTCAGTTCCTTTTTACCAGGTTGACGGGGGAGTTGTTTATATATTTGTTTCCTATTTAATAGCTTCTACTTTTACGTTTTTAATGTTATTACCCTATATCTTTAGGTTTAAATTTATTTTCTCATTCTCTTTGTTGAAAGAAATCCTGAACTATTCTTATCCGATATTGATTGTGAGTGTCGCTGGTATTATAAATTTGCAAGGAGATAAAATATTGATGCCTAAAATATTGGGAGAAGGAGAAGCATCTTTGGCAATTACTGGTATTTATGGAGCTAGTTATAAGTTGGCTTTAATCATGTATATTTTTACGCAAGGTTTTCGTTTTGCTTTTGAACCATTCTTTTTCAATTATGCCAAAAATAATGATTCAAAGAAAGTATATGAGGATGTTTTACTTTATTTTACTGGGTTTGGATTAATGATTTTTCTAGGGGTGATGTATTTTCTGGACCTGTTGAAATATTTTCTGGATAAAGAATTCTTTAGCGGATTAGTTATATTACCTTGGGTGCTTATGGCTAATTTGTTCCAGGGAATTTATTATTCTTTATCCTTGTGGTATAAATTGACGGATAAAACGATATACGGGGCTTATATGGCTATTATCGGCTGCGTGATCACGATTGCGGGAAATGTCATATTCTTGCCGAAGATCGGTTTCATGGCTTCCGCTTATTCAGTATTCGCTTGTTTTTTGGTGATGACAATTATATCATTTATCCTCGGAAGACATTTTTATAAGATCAATTACGATATACCGAAGATCATTTTCTATTTTGTGATTTGTTTATTATTCTATTTTGTCGGTCGATACATAAAATTTGATAACAATTTGGTAACTTGTTTAGCACGTTTACCGTTATTTGTACTCTTCGTGTATATTTTTGTGAGAAGAGAGATGAGTTTTTTATTGACAAAAGGTTTCATGTACGGGTTAATTCATAAAAAATAGCTATCTTAGCGCAATTTATGAAACGCAGGTAATGGCGTGATTAACACACAAATTTAGAGTAAAAATGAAGATTAAAATCGTGAACAAGTCGAAGCATGCGCTTCCGGAATATAAGACAAAATCGTCTGCTGGTATGGATATACGGGCAAATATTGATGAACCTATCATGTTGAAATCGTTGGAAAGAAAACTTGTTCCGACAGGGTTATTTATAGAACTGCCTGATGGTTACGAGGCCCAGATGCGTCCGAGAAGTGGTTTGGCTTTAAACGAGGGTATTACTTTACTGAATACTCCGGGAACGATTGATGCAGATTATAGGGGAGAGATCGGGGTGATTCTGGTGAATTTATCTCATGAAGTAACCCAGATCAATGACGGGGATAGAATATGCCAAATGGTGATAAATAAAGTGGAACAAGCGGAATTAATAGAGGTTGAAACGTTGAATGAAACTGAAAGAGGGGGAGGAGGTTTCGGTCACACGGGTAAACAATAAATCGTTTATAATGACTAAACTAGGTCGATCATTATTTATTATTTTATTGCTTTTATGTACCGTTGAGGTCTTTGCTGATAAGAAGAAAGCAGTAGTATCTACTTTGGAAGGAGAAGCTAAAGTACAATTCGATTATGCTTTCATGGAAGGTGTTCGTTGTAAAATATTGGGGGATTTGAAGTCGGCTATCGCTTACTTTGACCAATGTATGAAGATTTACAACCAGAGTGCGGCGGTACGTTACGAGTTATCCAGTATTCTAGCACTTGGTAATGATTATAATCTTCCTTTACAACTCATGCGGGAAGCGGTGGAATTGGAACCGATGAATATATGGTATAATTTATTATTGGCTAATATTTTACAGAAAAAATCAATGGTTGAAGAGGCCTGTAAAATATATGACAATCTGATTAAGTTGCATCCTGACAGGGAAGATTTCTATATCATTGAAACTGATTTGTATTCTTCAGTTGAGAAGTGGGAGAAAGCGATAGACGTGTTGAATCGTTATGAGAAGCAGTTTGGAGTGAGTGAACCTGTTATTATAGAGAAAGCTAAATTATATTCTAAACTGGATAATGTGAAGAATGCTTCGGCCGAGATTATGAAACTCGTGAAAAAATACCCGGAAAAGACGGATTATTTAGGTTTATTGGCTGAATTGTATTTATCACATGATCAAGAGAAAAAGGGACTTCAATTGTTGAATAAGATTGTAAAACAAGATCCGAATAATGGTTTTGTTCAACTTTATTTAGCTGATTATTATCGAACGAAGAATGATACGCTCAATACCGAGAAATATATTCATTCAGCTTTATTGAATGACAAGGTAGACAATGGGTTGAAAGTTCAATATTTGTTGAAATTGTTGGTTAACCAGAATGAATTGAATCTTTCACTGGATCATATTTACTCTTATCTTCAGCTTTTATTGGATAAATATCACGATGATATAGCTGTCAGAACTTTGAATGCCGATTTTCTGAAACGGACGAATAGATTGGAAGAATGTAGGGGTGAATTGGAATTTCTTATTTCAAAAGAGAAGAACAATTATCTGGTTTGGGAAGAGTTGTTAATGATGTATAACCAGTTGGAGGACACGGCTGCTATGTATAATGGCGGGTTGGAATGTTTGAATTATTTTCCTAACGAACCGTTGCCGTATGTCATGATCAGTTTGCCTTTGTTGATACGTAACGATTACACTAAGGCAATGGATTATCTTAAACAGGGACTTGCTTTAGCTCCGGATAATTCACCTATTAAAGCTCAGTTATTTGCTTATTTGGGAGAGGCTTATTATAAACAGGGGAATGTAAAAGAGGCTTTCGCTATGTTTGATAGCACTTTATTGATAAATCCGGGTGATATAATGACGTTGAATAATTATAGTTATTATCTTTCTTTACGTGACGAGCATTTGGATAAAGCTGAAAAAATGATTTCAATAGCGATTAGTGCTGATCCGAATAACTCGACATTTCTGGATACTTACGCTTGGGTATTATTTAAACGTAAGAATTATTCTCTGGCCAAATTTTATATTCGTTCGGCGATAGAGAATGATAAGAATCCGAGTGGTGTTTTATACGAGCATTATGGCGATATTTTGTATATGAATGGTGAGAAGGAAGAAGCTGTTAAAATGTGGCAGAAAGCATTGGAGTTGGGTGATGAAGATTGTGGTGATTTAAAGAATAAGATAGAGAATGGTTTATCGGTAGATCATGAGAAGTAGTTTTGTAGTTTTATTGGTTTTGTTGTCTTTGGTGTCGTGTAAGTCTGTGAAGCATGTGGTTGAAAATCACAGGGATTTACCGAATATAACAGAAGGAAAATTATTCAAGAATATAAATTCCAATGAATTGGAATATAATACAATATACGCTAAGAAAGTTGATTTAACATTGAAGGATAACAAAACTTCCCATGACTTGAAGGCTATTTTAAGAATACAACGAGATAGTTTTATTTGGGTTTCTGTTAGTGGTCCTTTGGGAGTGGATGTGGCTAGGTTGTTATTGACTCCCGATAGCGTGAAATTTGTAAGTCCAAGGGAAAAGAAATATTTTATTTCGGATTATAGTTATTTCGCAGAGCGTTTTGATGTAGGACTAACTTTTGATTGTTTTCAAAGGATTCTTACGAATCAGTTCTTTGATTTTGAATCATGTACCACGGAAGTAGATAGAGGTAGACGCTATAAGTTAGACAAGACAGATAGTGACTATGTTTTGTATACTTTAGAGGAGAAAGCCTTAGGGAGAAAATTAAGGAAGTTATATAAGAAACGGAAAAAGAATAAAGAATTTTCTCTAGTATTGCAAAAGATACATATCAATCCGGATTGTTTCCGTCCAAATGCCGTGTCTATTGAAGATTTGGAAGAAAATGTAGGAATGAGCGTGCAATACAAGAAAATAAAAGATTTTGACGGTCATCTATTTCCGGGAAAAATAGTATTTAAAGCTTTTTCGGATACGGTTAATTGGGAAGTGGAGTTGAATTTCGATCGTTTAGAATTTGACGTGGAAGTTTCATCTAATTTCAAGATATCGAGTAAATATAAAAGAATGTATTAGCATGGGTGTTTTTCGCAACATATTGGTATTTATTTTCTTGTTTTCTTTTGCATGTTCTTATTCGCAATCGATTGATGCGATAAAAAAGAAGAATGAAAAGACAGAGAAAGAAATTGCCTATTTGAATAAATTGCTAGAGAATGCCCGTAATGACAGATCGGCTACCGTACAAAAAGTCACGATCATTAATCAAAAAATTGTTAAGGGAAAAGAGATGATCGAATCTCTCACGAATGAAGTGAGGTATATTGAGAGTCAGATTAATGAAAATGAAGTGATAAAATCAGGATTGGAGTCGGATAAACAACGTATGTTGGATTTTTATTCTAAAATGGTTTACGAGACTTGGAAAAAAAGAAACGAGTCGGATAAATTGATTTATATATTTTCTTCTTCTAGTTTTGCCGAGGCTTACGCCCGTTATAAATATTTTGAACAGGTTCAGGATTACTCCAAACGTCAAATTCAGTTGATAGAGCAAACTAATGATTCATTGACTGTCATTAATAATCAATTGAATAAGTTGATGGCTCAAAAGAGTGCCACCCAGTCTAAGATAACGTCCCAGAATAATCAGTTGATCAAGGAGCAGAACGAGGCAAATAAATCTATATCGGATTTAAAGAAAAAGGAAAAAGAACTTCTTCGTAAGTTGAATATTGAAATAAAGAACAGGGAACGGTTTAAAAAAGAATTAGAGAAACTTATTGCTGCTCAGACTAAAAAATCTGGAAGTAAAAATTCTACGTATAAATTAACACCAGAAGAGAAACTTATTTCCGATGATTTCGCTAAAAATAAAGGGAAGCTACCTTGGCCTGTGGAACAGGGATTTGTTTCGGAGAAATTCGGGGTAAATGTACATCCGGTTTTTAAACAGGTTAAGTTAGATAATGCGGGAATTACCATTACTACATCTCGTAATGCCGATGTTAGAGCGGTGTTTAAAGGTGTGGTGACGGAAATAATGTTTATTCCAGGGGATAATAACGTTGTAATTGTGCGGCATGGTAATTATCTGACAGTGTATTCGAATTTGGTGGAAATCTTTATTAAAAAGGGGGACACCGTGAATGTGAAACAAAAAATTGGTAGATTAGCTGTAAGTAGTGGTAATAATAGTACGTTAAATTTTCAGGTATGGAAGGATAAAGACAATTTGAATCCACAATTGTGGTTAACGCCATGGTAAATTATGAATATTTTTACAAGATTAATAATATACTTTATTGGTGGTTGGTATTTAAAAATATTTTACTTACATTCGCTAGACGGTAAATTGTGGGAGTACTGCTTTTTATAGCTGCGAAAATAGTAAGTATATTTATAAGTAAAAAGACTTGGTCATGATTGCTAAGTGCGATATAAATTATTTGAAAAGCGATGGACAAATTAGAGTTTTCGATTGCCTCAGAAATTGGTAATATCGTTAAAGTTGAGAACTTTATCGATTATTTCTCGGATGTTTACAATGTTGAACCGGATGTGTTCGGCAAGATTAGTTTATGTGTTATTGAAGCCGTTAATAATGCTATTCTTTACGGAAATAAGTTGGATTCTTCAAAGCATGTTAAGTTTTCGGTTTATGAAGAAGAAAAGCGCTTGTTTGTGACTGTAAAGGACCAGGGAGAGGGTTTTGATTATTCTTATATCCCGGATCCTACGTTACCGGATAATATAGAAAAAGATGCGGGGCGTGGTCTTTATTTAATGAAAACGCTTTCTGACGATTTGATTTTTGAAGACGGAGGATCACAGGTGACCATGGTTTTCAATTTATAATATATAATGAGCGAACTTCTTTTTTATAATGAGGAATGCGATATTCCTGATTTTTTTAATGAAGAAAGAGTGAAACAATGGTTACAAGTTGTTGCAGATGATTATTCATTTGGGTTAGGCACGATTTCTTTTATTTTTTGTAATGATGAATATATACTGGATGTAAACAGGAAGTATTTGAATCATGATTATTATACCGATGTAATTACTTTTGATTACAGGGAGGGCAAAATTTTGTCCGGTGATGTTTTTATTAGTCTTGATACAGTTCAATCCAATGCTTTAGAATTTAATACTACTTATGAAGATGAATTACATCGAGTAATTGTTCATTCGGTGCTTCATTTAATAGGTTATAAAGATAAAACAGACGAGGATGCGAGAGTTATGCGTTTGAATGAAAATTATTGCTTAGGATTGCTTAAAACGCTCTAGTTATGTCACAATTACTGCCGGAATATGATGTTATTGTAGTGGGAGCCGGTCATGCGGGTTGTGAAGCGGCTTGCGCTGCCGCTAATTTGGGGTCAAAGACGTTACTTATCACCTTGGATATGAACAAGATTGCACAAATGTCTTGTAATCCTGCTATGGGTGGTATAGCTAAAGGACAGATTGTCAGAGAAATAGATGCACTGGGTGGGGGTTCCGGTATCGTGACGGATCATAGTACGATTCAATTTCGGATGCTAAACCTTTCTAAAGGGCCGGCTATGTGGAGCCCCAGGGCTCAATGCGATCGGATGATTTTTTCTTCCGAATGGCGGGATAGGGTAGAGCATACCGATAATTTGGATCTTTGGCAGGATGATGTTCTTGAACTTCTTTTAGATAAAGATAAAGTTGTTGGGGTGAAAACTCGTTTGGGAATCTCTTTTTCGGCACAACGGGTTGTTTTGACTAACGGTACTTTTTTAAATGGTCTGATGCATATCGGTCGGGTAAGTTTTCCCGGAGGGAGAATTTCAGAACCTGCCACTTACGGTTTATCCGAGCAATTGAGAGAATACGGTTTTACGGTAGGTCGGATGAAAACGGGTACTCCGGTTCGTATTGACGGGCGGAGTATTGATTTTTCAAAATTAACACGTCAGGATGGAGATAATGATTTCCATAAATTCTCTTTTCTGAGCTTCGCGTATACGAATTCACTTGAGAAAAGACCTTGTTATATTGCCTACACGAATAAATGCGTTCACGATATATTGAGAGAAGGTTTTGATGATAGTCCTCTTTTTAACGGTACAATAAAAAGTATTGGACCGCGTTATTGTCCAAGTATAGAAACTAAGTTGGATACATTTTCGGATCGGGATAGTCATCATCTTTTCTTGGAACCGGAAGGGGAGAGAACTACTGAATATTATTTGAATGGTTTTTCCTCTTCTTTGCCTTGGGATATTCAGTTGCGGGCTTTGCGTGAAGTAGAAGGTTTTGAAAATGTAAAAATTTTCCGACCGGGTTATGCTATCGAATATGACTTTTTTCAACCGACACAATTATATCCCTCTTTAGAAACGAAATTGATCAAGGGGCTTTATTTTGCTGGACAGATTAACGGAACTACCGGGTATGAGGAAGCGGCTGCTCAAGGATTGATGGCCGGTATAAATGCACATCTTTCACTTCATGAAAATAGAGATTTTGTATTAAATCGCGATCAGGCATATATTGGAGTTTTGATAGACGATTTAGTAACAAAGGGGGTGGATGAACCTTATCGTATGTTTACTTCTCGTGCAGAATATCGAATTTTATTACGACAAGATGATGCGGATGCACGATTAACTCCTTTAGGGTATTCTTTGGGACTTGTGAAAGAAAATCGCTTTGCGGTGTATGAAGATAAAATTTTAAAGAGAGATAGATTAATTGATTTTGTTACTAATTTTAGTATTTCTCCTGAAGAGATTAATCCGCTTTTAGAAAAACTGGAATCTTCACCGATTCGTCAAAAATTGAAATTGATCGATATTATTTCAAGACCGCAGGTGACTATTCCTAAAATTGTTGATGCGATTCCTTCTTTAAAAGAATTTGTATTTGATAATAATTTGCGGGAAGAAATTATCGAAGCGGCTGAAGTATTAATAAAATATTCCGGATATATTGAGAGAGAAAAATTGATTGCCGATAAATTGAATCGGTTAGAAAATTTAGTTATTGCGAATAAATTTAATTACATGGAAATAAATTCTCTCTCTTATGAAGCTCGACAGAAGTTGACAAAAATTAATCCGAAAACAATTGGACAGGCTTCACGTATTACTGGAGTATCGCCTTCTGATATTAATGTTTTATTAATTTTACTAGGTCGATAGGGGAGATGTTTCACGTGGAACATTGAAAATGGTGCGAAGGGCACTTTTGAAATGATACTAGTGAAAATAGCTGCGAAGCGAGATTTGTAGAGTAAAAAAATGTCACATAAAACCGAGTAATGATATGAAAATTATAGAGGGAAATTTAATAGACATAGATAACAGGGAATTTTATCCTTGTGCGATATCTATATCCGATGGAAAGATTGTGGCTATAGAAAGAAACTCTAATTCGTATGATCAATATATATCTCCCGGACTAATTGATGCTCATGTTCACGTGGAGAGTTCTATGTTAATGCCCACAGAATTTTCTCAACTAGTAATTCCGAATGGAACGGTAGGAGTGGTTGCCGATCCGCATGAAATTGCGAATGTTTTGGGTATTGAAGGGGTGGAGTTGATGATAGATAATGGAGAAAAGGCTCCTTTAAAGTTCTTTTGGGGAATACCGTCATGCGTTCCAGCTACTTCATTTGATAAACCGGGGCATATTTTATCGGTAGAAGACACGGAAAAATTAGCAAGTACAGGTCGGTTCACGATGCTTTCCGAAGTGATGAATGTTTCAGGAGTGATTCATAATGATCCTGATATTATAGAAAAAATAGAAATTGCCAAGAAATATCACTTGAAAATAGATGGTCATGCTCCCGAACTTAAAGGTGATTCATTGAGTTCATATATTGTTCACGGGATAGAAACGGATCATGAATCTTCGACAATAGAAGAAGCCGAAGAGAAAATATCGAAAGGAATGCACGTTATAATCCGGGAAGGAAGTGCTGCAAAAAATTATGAAGCCCTCAAATCATTGATTGCAACAAGCACGGATTATGTCATGTTTTGTACGGACGATTCACATGCGGATGATTTATTGAACAAGGGACATATTAATAAAATAGTAAAAAAAGCGTTATCCGATGGCTTCGGTATTTTTGATGTATTGCAAATTGCTTGTATCAATCCGGTCCGTTTTTATCATTTGGATATAGGTACATTGCATATTGGTGATCCGGCAGACTTTATTATTTTGAATGATATAGATTCTCTGGATATAGATTCTACTTTTATTCAAGGGGAGGAAGTGTATAGTAAAGGAATGAATAAGGATTGTAAGATAGTTGATGTTCCTTTATTAAATGTGTTTCATCATGACAAAATAAGCGAAATTGATATTTGTACGAATGTTTGTGGGGATATACCCTGTATTCAAATTATTCCTGATAGCATTCTGACTGATCGAAAAACACTCCATATTGAAAATAGTATTAAATATTTTCAGTCGGATATAACTTTGGATGTATTGAAAATAGTTTACTTAAACCGTTACTTTAATTCAAAACCACAGGTGGGTTTTATTTCGGGTATAGGTTTAAAGCGAGGTGCTTTTGCTTCGTCTATATCACATGACTCGCATAATATTATTGCAGTAGGCTGTACAGATGCGGATTTAGTGCGTTCAATAAATGAATTAATTGAAGAGAAAGGTGGGTTGGTAGTGAATAACGGAGATCAATTATATACTCTACCTTTACCGATAGGAGGGATCATAAGTAATAAATCCGGGTGGGAAGTGGCCGACCAGTATATGAAATTGAATGAAGTTCTAGCAGAAATGGGAACTGATTTGAAATCTCCGTTCATGACTCTTTCGTTTATGGCTTTAATTGTTATTCCGTCATTAAAAATAGGTGAGGAAGGAATCTTTGATTTTGACAAGTTTGATTTTGTGAAGTGATGTTATGATAGAAGATGAATTTGGTTTAAAAGAAAAGGTCAGCAAATTACCTACAAGTCCGGGAGTGTATCAATATTTTGATGCAAATGGAGTAATTATATATATAGGTAAGGCTAAAAATTTGAAAAACAGGGTTTCATCTTATTTTGTGAAAAATAACCAGTCCTCCAAGACTATGGTTTTAGTTCGGAAAATACGAGATTTGAAATATATCGTGGTGAATACCGAGGAAGATGCCCTGCTGTTGGAGAATAACCTGATAAAAAAATATAAGCCTCGCTATAATATCCTGCTGAAAGATGACAAGACCTATCCTTGGATTTGTATCACGAAAGAGACTTTTCCAAGAGTTTTTACGACCCGCAAATTTATCCGGAATGGTTCCGAATATTTTGGTCCATATACTTCCGGTAAATACGCTAACACCTTGATTTCCTTGATTAAATCATTGTATAAATTGAGAACGTGTAATTTATCTCTCAATAAATCAGCTGTTTATAGTGGAAAATATAAAGTATGTCTGGAATATCATATAGGAAATTGTTTAGGTCCTTGTGTGGGCTATATCCAAGAAGAAGAATACATGGAATATATAGCGCAAATCCGGAGTATTTTGAAAGGAAATATTTCTTCTGTGATTGACTTCATGACCCGGAAGATGAAAGAATACGCTATTTCTCTTCAGTTTGAAAAGTCACAAGAGATGAAAGAAGCGATTGAAGCTTTGCGGACACATCAGACGAAATCCACGATTGTAAGTACTTCGATAAATGATATTGACGTATTTTCTTATTTGGAAGATGAGAAATATGCTTACGTGAATTATTTGCGAATTGTACATGGAGCTGTAAATCAAGTGCATACTATTGAATTGGAGAAAAAACTTGACGAATCGAAGGAATCGTTGCTTTCTTTCGCTATTATCGAGATTCGCCAGTTGGTGAATAGTCATTCCAGAGAGGTATTGGTTCCATTCTATCCAGACGTTTTGATGGAAGGAATGAATTATGCTATTCCCCAGCGAGGAGAGAAAAAGCAATTACTGGAATTGTCTGAACGGAACGTGAAATTCTTCAAAATGGATCGGGAACGTCAACGCGGATTGCGTCGTCAAGACACGAAATTGGATCTGTTAAACACGATAAAAAATGACTTGAAGCTGCCTCGTTTACCGCATCGCATGGAGTGTTTTGATAACTCTAATATACAGGGAACGAATCCGGTAGCTTCTTGTGTTGTGTTTATTGACGGTAAACCTGCCAAGCGGGAATATCGACGTTTCCACGTGAAAACAGTTATTGGAGCCAACGATTTTGCTTCTATGGAAGAAATACTGTATCGTCGTTATCACCGGGTATTAGAGGAGGGAGGAGAGCTTCCGGATCTGATCGTGGTGGACGGGGGAAAAGGGCAGTTGAGTTCGGCTGTGGCAACTTTGCGGAAGTTGGATTTGTTGGAAAGAGTTCCTATCATCGGTTTGGCTAAACAAATGGAAGAGATTTATTATCCCGGAGATAAAGATCCTTATTTGTTGGCAAAAACTTCTGTCGCATTAAAGACATTGATGCATATCCGGGACGAGGCGCACCGTTTCGGCATCACTTTTCATCGTAAGTTAAGAGAGAAAAAGCAAACAATCAGCGTGTTGAGCGAAATTAAAGGAATTGGAGAAAAGACGGAAATCTCTCTTTTACAATATTTTAAAACGGTGAATGCTATAAAAGAGGCTTCTCTGGAGGAACTGGTAAAAGCGATAGGTCCGGCGAAAGCAAAGATCGTGTATAATTATTTTCATACCCCTGCTTCCTAGAAATTCATGTTTTCATATATTCTTTTTCTTAATGTAGTTGTAACTTATTAATTACTATTTATATAAGCTTACATCTCTTCGTTATGTTTTCGTTATACTACTCTTAAATTACTGTTATATAGAACGAAGATATATCGAAAGTATATCCTAGAGATAACGAAGAGATGTAAGCTTTGAACATGAGTTAGAGCGAAGATGAAATAAGATAGAATCGGTTGATTTTGAATAAATAAATAATAATTACCATTTCCCTCTTACACAGAGGGAGGGATGATTACCAAGCGGTTTCCCTGCCTGTGTAAGGAGGGGACAGGGGTGGTAGTTCAAGATAATGCAACTTTTGTCGTTAAAGGTGAAAATAAGGATAAGAAGTGTGATTTTTTGTGTGGTGCGTTTTTGATAATTTTATATCTTTGTGAGTATTTCAATGTCATGGATGAAAATAATACTCTGATAGAAAGGTTAAAGGCTAATGATGAGACAGCCTATCAACAGTTGTTTGAAATTTATTTCAAACGGCTGCATCATTTTGCAGAGAGAATGGTTTTTGATACGGAAGTTGCCCATGATCTTGTTCAGGATGTATTTATTAGTTTATACGAAAATAACAGGAAATTGTCTGCCCAGAGTAATCTTTCAGCTTGGTTATTTGTATCTGTTCGTAATTCCTGTTTGAAATATTTGCGGGACCGGAAGGTTGAGGATCGTAGAAATCTTCTTTATGTCGAGGCTACATTGAATTCAGAGTCGATTGAATGGATTGACGATGAAGAGTTGTTGAAAAAAATTTACCTTGCGATAGAAAATCTTCCGGACAAGTGTCGTCAGATAGCCAAAATGAGGTTTATCAAAGAAATGAAATTTAGCGAAATTGCTTCAGAACTTTCCATATCGGAAAATACAGCTAAGGTGCAGGTACATAGAGCTATATCGAAAATAAAAGAACAACTTGCCGCTGACTCGGCTTTATTCGTTTTATTTAGCGCATACGTGGAATATTTTTTGGAATAAAAAAATCGCTACTATTTGTAAACCTTTTTGAGTTTTTGGGATTATGTATGCAAACAAACCCAAAGATGAACTCGATAGATTGGATAATTATTAATAAAAGTCTTGATGGAACGTTGAATGATCAGGAAGCGGAAAGGCTATCGGAATGGTTGGCCGAATCGGATGAACATAGAATGTTGTATCAAAAGATCAAAACTTATGATTCATATTCCCTTGACGAGGGAATATATGAAAAATGGAAATCGGAATACGTGACTGTATTATCACGATTAAAACGACGTAGACGTAAAAATATGATACGCCGACGTATACTGATATCAACTTCGATTGCGGCTATTTTTATGCTCGTTGCATTCTTTACTTTGCTTTTGAATGGTCCGGAGCCTGTAGGTTCGGATCATGGCGTTGAGTGTCCGAAAGTTCAGTTACAACTGGCTGATGGTAATTTGTTGGATCTGGATGATGTAAAAGAAAATAATTTGACTGAAATAGCTCATATAAATGTTTCATCTAGTAATAAAACTTTGACATATCAACATATAGGTAAATCTTCACGAGTGGAATATAACACCCTAAAAACGGAAAGAGGAGGGGAGTGGAACGTTGTGCTGGAAGACGGAACTAAAGTTTACCTGAATTCTTCATCGACTTTGAAATATCCTACCTCTTTTACAGGTGATAGCCGACAGGTTGTTCTTGAAGGAGAAGCGTATTTTGAGGTAACGCACGATCCGGATAAACCGTTTATTGTCAAGACTAGTGATATGAATATTGTTGTACGGGGAACTTCTTTCAATGTCAACGCTTATTCCGATTATAAAACGACCCGGACAACGCTTGTTAACGGGAAAATTGAAGTGGAATGCTCTGGTAATACTCATATTGTCTTGCCCGGACAACAAATTGTTTTTGAAAAAGAGACAAAGTCGATAAAGATTGAGGATGTGGATACTGAATTATATGCTTCTTGGAAAAATGGTTTCTATAAATTTAACGATACAAGGCTTGAGGATATATTAACCACGTTATCTTTATGGTATGATGTGGATGTGATTTACGCGGACGAATCTGTCAAGGAGTTGCGTTTTACAAGTTCAGGTAAGATTATTCGTTATGATAGTCTCACGAGTTTGCTTAAAAAATTTGAATATACGAACAATGTAATATTTGACTTGAATGGGAAAAATTTGATTGTCAAACAAAAATAAACTTGCCAAGGAATATTTTCCCGGCAAGCTTAATCAGCAAAATAGCCTTTTTGCTTGGCCGCTTCAGGTTATTTGCTAAGTAATAATACTCAAATACAAAATTATGGAAAAAAAACGAAGAAAAAAAAGGTTGAGGGATGAATTGACCTTTAGAAAAGTTTTAATCAAGATGAAACGATCGCTTTTTTTACTGATGGTTTCGCTTTTATCAGTCCATTCGGTTGCCTTTTCGCAGACTACTAAAGTTTCGGTTAATTTGACGGATACTCCGCTTTCGGAGATTTTCGCTGAATTAGGAAAACAAGCTCGCGTTGTTTTCTTGTATGATCATAAATTGATTGAAACAAAAGGGAAAGTGTCTCTGAAGGCTGATAATAAGGAATTAGACAAGGTTTTGAAGGAGTTTCTAGCCCCGTTGAAGTTGACTTATGTTTTTGAGGATAGTGTTGTCATTATCCGTAAGGCTGAAATTAAGCAACCGGTAAAAACGGTGCGACTAATCACGGGTGTGGTGACGGATGAAAGTGGTTTGCCGTTGCCGGGAGTTCATGTCGTGATTAAAGGTTCACAAAAAGGTGTCGCGACAGATTTGAACGGGGAGTTTAAGATTCCCGTGGAAAATGGTGAAAAGCCGGTATTTGTTCTCTCATTTATAGGGATGCAAACACAAGAACTGAAAGTTTCAGAAAAAGACAACTATAAAGTGATTTTGACCGCGCAGATACAGAAATTTGAGGATGTTGTGGTTACCGGTTATCAGACGCTTTCCAGGGAAAGAAGTGCCGGTTCGTTTTCCCGTGTTTCGGGTGAGGAGGTGTCAAGAAAGGCCAACTTGACGGGGAATATCCTTGAAACTCTTGAAGGGCTTACCCCAGGACTCAGTGTAAATTACGGTATTGGTGAAGACAAGTTTCTGATTAGGGGAACTACTTCAATTAATTCTTCGCGGGAACCGCTTATTGTTGTTGACGGGGTTGTGTTGGAAGAGGGAAATATCGAAGAGCTTGTAAATAGTAATGATGTTGAAAGTGTGACATTCTTGAAAGATGCGACATCCGCCTCTATTTGGGGAGCAAGAGCGGCTAACGGGGTAATCGTGATTACGACTAAATCCGGGAATTTTGCAGATAGACGTCTTAGAATCAGTTATGACGGTTCATTCACTTACAAAGGTCTTCCTGATTTTGATTATAGGGGACTTATGAATAGCGCTCAGATTATTAAGTCGGCTGTTGAAATTTTTGATCCGGTCAGTTATCCCTGGTCGAGCGTGAGTACCAAAAACGGGGGTGCTTTGGTTTATCCTCACGAAATGCCGCTGTATATGTGTGCCAATAACCAAATAGATGAGACGGAACGGGACAGACAACTAAATGCTTTGGCGGTGTTGGATAATCGTTCTCAGGTTGAAAAATACCTGATGCAACCTGCCTTGTTCACGAAACATACCCTGTCTTTTTCGGGGGCAAGCAATATTTATTCTATTTATGGATCGGTCGGCTACGAGTATAACCAGGATATAGAACGGGCGAATACCAACAAGATCATGGTTAATTTCAAACATAATATTCAATTGAAAAAATGGTTGAAAGTTGACCTGACGACAAATCTTTCCGTGCAAAGTAAGAAAATAGGTATTATGCCGTCCTATACGAATGTGAATTCTATTTTGCCTTACGAGATGTTAGCCGACGAGCAGGGTGATCCTCTTGATCATTCTCATACTGTTTTTTATAAGGATTATCAGGAAGAACTTGAAACGAAAAGTCTTCTTGACCTAAGTTATGTTCCGCTCGATGATATGAAAGAGGGATTTAATAAGTCTAAATCGTTCAACGGTCGGATAAACTTGGGAATTGTCGCGAACCTAGCCCAAGGATTAAAGTATGAAGGTCGGTTTCAATACCAGCAGAATTACAGTAAGAGCGAGTTATTTTACAGTCAAAACTCTTCGAAAGTCAGGATAGAGCTGGCACGGTTCACCAAGCCGGCTAACCCGCCGACAACAACAGCGCCCACGTATTATCTTCCCACGACCGGGGGACTTTACACGTTGTCTAATATTGACGGGGTAAACTGGACGATCAGAAATCAATTCAATTACGATCATGTTTTCGGTCAGGATAAATCGCAGGTAACGGCTATCGCGGGAATGGAGATTCAATCGGCGTTTTCTTCAAATAATTCAAGTACACGACGGGGATATGATCCGCAGTCACAAACTTATCAGGCTTACGATGAGAAGGAACTTGAAACGAATGGAATTTCGGGTGCCGTATACAGTAATTTCGGAACTCCTCGTAATACATTGAAGACGAAAACATTCTCGCAAGGTGAAACCGAAAAGAGGTTTGTTTCATTCTATTCGAATGTTGCATATACTTACGACCGTAAGTACACGGTTAACGGAAGTATCCGGGTAGATCAGTCGAACTTGTACGGAAGTGATCCCAGTGTTCAATTCAAGCCTATATGGTCTGTCGGGTTTGCCTGGAATTTGAAACAGGAAAGTTTTATGGATCAGGTTGATTTTCTGAGTCGCTTGAATTTTCGGTTTAGTTACGGTCTAGGTGGAAATTCTCCAAAACCGGGCAAGGGAGGACCCTATAACCTTCTGGAATCAAACACGAGTTCTCTGTTTTCCGGGCTAGGGATTGGTTACGCGATCATGTACCCGGCAAATGATAAAATTCGTTGGGAACGAACAAGGACAATAAACGGTGGAATTGATGTCGTGGCATTCAATAACCGGATAACGTTATCGCTTGATGTGTACCACAAGTTGACAACTGATTTGTTGGCTACCAAACCGACAGACCAAACGTTGGGATGGGAGAGTTTTTATACCAATTTCGGTGATATGAAAAATCAGGGTTTTGAAATTTCACTTAACACGAGAAATATTACTACTCAAGATTTTAGTTGGGGAACAACATTAACCATGACGAATAATTACAATAAAGTATTGAAGCTTAATATTGACGGGAAAGTGACCGCAAGCAAGAAAGTATATTTTGACTATACAGAAGGGTACGCGGGTAATAGTTTGTTTGCATATCGGTGGGCCGGTTTGAGTAATGAAGGTAATCCTCAGGTTTACAATGCTGATGGAGAGATTATTTCTAATTATCAAGATGAATCCTTAACCGAAGCAGCCGTTAAATTTGTTGGTGTCACCCAACCTAAATGGTATGGAGCATTAACGAATAACTTCTCCTATAAAGGTTTTGATTTGTCGTTTATGTTCGTGTATAATTTCGGACATAAGATGCGTCGTGATGTAAATAATTTTTGGTACGGGCGTCTGACGCGTAATGTGAGTAAAAAGTTTCTGGACCGTTGGCGAGAACCCGGGGATGAAGAATTTACGGATGTACCGAAGTATGTTGCAAAATCGGTTGAAAATCAAACGAAGTCAAGGAATATTAGTTTTTACGAGTTTGCCGATGTGAACGTACTTGATGCTTCTTATGTTAAATTACGTGATATTACTTTGTCGTATTCGTTACCGAAAAGGTTGTGTAATAAACTTTATACAGATAAGATTACATTACGGGCGCAAGCATCTAATTTATGGTTGATTGCTGCTAATAATGACGGGATTGATCCTGAATATCATCAATACAGAAGTGGATTGCGCGGAACAAAGTATGGCCCGTCATGGTCGTTCGGTCTTACGGTTAATTTTAAATAAATAAGGCAAGCCTATGAAATATAGTCATGTACATTACAGATTAGTGGTTATATCGTGTGCTATCCTGCTACTTGTAGGTTGCAAAGATTTTCTGGATCTGAAACCTAAGGGGAAAGATATTCCCGAAACCATTGATCATTACAATGGAATGTTTAATAGCACGACGTTAACCTCGATTACCTATTCTTTGGTTACTGAATTGGGAACAAAGTTGGGAGAGAATATTCTTTACAATATCTTTATGAGTGATGAACTTACCGCGACACAATCTTCGATCTCCTACCTTGATTTCAAGATGAATCAGGCTTACGGTTGGGAGGGGAAGATTTTTAGCGAGGAAGATAATGCTTGTGAATGGGCTTCGATTTATCAGCAAATTTATACCTTCAACGTTATCATTAATGACGTGTTGGATGCGACGGGCGGGACTGATAAACGGAAGTTGGAGCTTCAGGCTGAGGCTAGAGTAAACAGGGCTTTCAGGTATTTGATTCTTGCACAATATTTCGGAAAACCTTATGATGAATCAACGTCAGCTTCAGATTTATGTGTTCCGATTATTGAAGAAGGAGACATGAATTTGAAGAATCTGAAGAGGAATACGGTTCGAGAAGTTTATGATTTTATCATCAAGGAACTGGAAGAAAGTTGTCCCGACCTCGTTGAGTCTACGAATCATCCGTTACGGATTTACCAATGTGCGGGATGGTTTTTTCTAGGTAGAGCCTATTGGATGAAAGGTGATTACGAGAATGCGAGAATCGCTTTGGAGAAAGCACTTAAATGCTCCGAAATTAATGCTACCGGGCTTCAATTGTGGGATTACAATCAGATGATAAGTCAATGGGGATATAATCCCTCTAAACCCCATGCCTGGACTTCCGGTTTCCCTGCTAATAATACCGGTGCGAATAAAGAGGTAATTTACAACTATCAGTATGCGATCAGTACGATATCCAGCGCAACAGGGCAACCCAAGCTCTTTGTGAAGGATGAGTATATGGATTTATACGGGGAGGATGATTTGCGAAGAAGGTTTTTCTCGAATAAAGCTACATCCGGTACTCCCTTGGAGGGATATAGAAGATTGCCTTGTCGGACAACTTTTAGTTTAGGGGCCGATATGACTGACCTGTATTTGATGCTCATTGAATGTCAGGTCAGGTCTACCGATCTTTCTATACAAAACGAGGGACGTGTGAATCTTGAATATTTTCGTCGGCATCGGATGCCCGCAGAGACGGCGGTGATTCCTGACGATATTGATAATCAGGAAAAATTGATTCGCTTTGTTGTGGAAGAACGGTTACGGGAGTATATGATGACCGGAATTCGCTGGTTTGACATGAGGAGATTGTGGAATGATCCGCTTTTTCAAGATTTGAAGTCTGGTTACACGCACACGGATGGTGTAAATAATTACACGTTGACAGAAGACCGGTTGGTTTATCAGATTCCGCCGAAAGTGTTGGTGTTTAATGAAAATTGGTTAGATAATAAATAATAAAGAAGAATTATAATACGTATGAAAAAGTTAGTATTGTTAAGTATTATGCTGCTTGGGGCATTTGCCATAAGCGCACAGGTAATCAAGGGTAAATTTAATAATTATCAGGGCGAAACAATAAAAATTAATATTGGAGGCTGTGACCGGGAGGCCCTTAGCATAGCGGAAGACGGATCATTTGTTTTTAACCCGGTGATCCGGTATGAAAACCAAAAGTTTACCATAAATATGCCTGATGAAATCCGGATTCCGGTATTGGTGGGTAAAGGAGAGGAAGTTCGATTGGAGGTATCGAAAGATAAGAATGGTGAGACGACAGTAAAATTCGCCGGAGACCGAACAGATATTAATACCTATTTATTCGCTCATGCAAATCAGTTGTCAGGTCGCAGATGGGCTAAAGGAAAGACATTTAATTCATTTGATGAATTTTCGTCTTCTTTGGATCGTCTGGATAAGGAACTCGACCGGATGCTGAATAAAATCAAAGGCGATCGGGATCTGGTGGAAGAATACCGGGTTGAGAAGAATGTAGACGTTATCTCTTGTAAAATCGGATACGGGAAAAGTGACAAAAAATTGACCTTGGATGATCCCGGATATGTCAAGTTCATGAGATCAATTGATTTGAATGATAGTGTTACTTTTAGGAAAGACCCTCGAAAAGCTTCATTGGGATACCCCGGTCTGGTGGAAAGACGGATATCTTGGGAGGAAAAAAACAGGGCCAAGGCTGGGGATGACCCTAGTAAATCATTTATTAGAAAGCTATTGATTTTGGACGAACTGGTGACAAATCAGGAGATTAAAAATAATGTTTCTCATTTTTATGCCGTGATGTTCTATATGGGTGGGGGTAATGCGCATGCCAGAGAGTTTGTTGATATTTTCAATAGAATAAATACAGACCCGACGCATTTGGCCTTCGTAAAGTCACGTCCCTTGCCATCAGAGGATAATAGTCTTGCCGCGGGTTCGTTGGCTAAGGATTTTGAAATGCATGATCGGGATGGAAATCTGGTAAAATTCTCAGACTTGAGAGGTAAGCTTGTTTATATGGATATTTGGGCTACCTGGTGTGGGCCGTGTGTAGAAGAGATTCCTCACATGGAGAAACTATACCAACAGTATAAGGATAATCCGCGAGTTTTATTTGTCAGTGTTTCTGTCGATAGTAAAGTTGATGCATGGAAAAAGAAACTTGATGAAGATAAGCCGGAGTGGCCTCAATATATCGTTGACGGGGCTTTAAAAGATAAACTGTATAATGAATATATGGTAGTGGGTATACCTCGTTTTATGATGTTTGATCAAGATGGTAGAATTATCACGATCAATGCCATGCGGCCTTCCAATAGCAAGATAGTACCGTTTATTGAAGAGCAGTTGGCAAAACCTAGAAAAGTGCAAGGTCTTAGCGGTATGAAAAAGATCAAGTTGAAATGACCTGAGATTATTACACATTGAGAACCGTCCCCTAAAAGTTGAATATAGCGATTAGGGGGCGGTTTTGTATTTGACGTGTCCTATTACTCGTTGAACACGGTCACTATCGAGCAGTGCCAGAAATGGGCGTTGGAGAATTATTCGGCTATCCGGCAACACGGTTTGTTGGATAAGGCGAGAGAATAAATCATGGTTTATTCATGATGTCAGTCTGCCTGTCAATAGAGGCTTGGTGGATGGCTTTAAAGACCCGTTCCACAAGTTCTTCACTCAGGTTGTTTTTGCGCGCCTCTTCGAGAACACGGGTAAGGATTTTTTCCCAACGGTCGGGTTGGAGAATGGTAATATTGTTTTGTTTTTTGTACATCCCGATCTCTTCAATGATTTTCATCCGGTTGGTAAGAGCTTCCATGATGGTGTTGTCCAAGGTATCTATTTTTTCTCGGAGTTCTTCGATGATCAGCGTGTTGTTCGAGTTATTGGGGTGTTCTTCCCGGATAATTAAATGAGTTAGAATTTCATTTAATTGATCAGGTGTAATTTGTTGTTGCGCATCACTTAATGCGCGATCCGGATTCACGTGTGATTCGATGATTAGACCGTCAAAACCGAGGTCCATGGCTTTTTGGGATACTTCCTGAATGTATTCTTGATGGCCGCTGATGTGACTCGGATCACAAAAGAGCGGGAGATCCTTAATGCGTCGCTTTAATTCGATAGGGATTTGCCACTGTGGTGTATTGCGATAGCGGGCACTATTGTAAGATGAAAATCCGCGATGGATGGCTCCCAGTTTGGTAATACCGCATAAGTAGAGGCGTTCAAAAGCACCTATCCACAATTCGATGTCCGGATTCACGGGATTCTTGACCAGAACAGGGATATCAACGCCTTTCAGTGATTCGGCAATTTCCTGTACAACAAAGGGGTTTGCTGTGGAACGTGCCCCGATCCATAACATGTCTATCCCGTGTTTTAGAGCGGCTTCCACGTGGTGAGCGTTGGCTACTTCCGTGGAGATTTTCATTCCCAAGTCTTTTTGGAGGTTCTGTAACCAGGGTAATCCTTTTATTCCTACCCCCTCAAAACAATTCGGACGGGTACGTGGTTTCCATATACCGGCCCGTAGGACTTCTATACCGTTGTTTTTCAGAAGAGTTGCCGTGTTGAAAAGTTGTTCTTCCGTTTCCGCACTACAAGGTCCGGCAATGACTAATGGTCGTTGCTGGTGGGTGAACAGGTTCCAGTCGGAATAAGATGATATCTTCAATGACGTGATCATTTTTAATTGTAAAATCAGGTTTCAAAGATATTCTTTTCTTTTCTAAAAACGGAGAAAAAGAGCGAGTTGTTATTTTCAAAGGTAAAGAAGAATCTAACGAGTATACTACCACCCCTAGCGCCTCCTTACATAGGAGGGGAAACCGTTTGGAAATCAGTACTCCCCCTTTACGTAGGGGGAGTTGGAGGGGCAGTGATTACTTTTTGATGCTGAAAATTCAACAAAATGAACCGTGCTGAAAAGTAAATTTTGTCGCTTTTTTGCTAGTTGTTTTCTTACTTGTATTTTTTGAAACAGAAGAATTACGTTGTAAATTCTTGTTTCTTTTTGGGGTGTTTCCTTTTTGTATTTTCATAGCAATAAATATTTGTGTATAATTATGTTGTTTGTTGTTATTTGATTAAAGGCTTTCACCAAAATCTTCCTTGAATTTCGTAACAAGGCGTAATGGCCAGTCAGATGTGGGAATCAAGGAACCCATGAAGAAACGCAGAACGGGAGGTTCGTATACGAATTGTAAGCCCCCGATCAGGTGACGATTATCGAATAGCCATTGCATACGATCGCTCACGTATTTGATTTGCGACAGCGTGAATACCCGCCGGGGTAGAGCGAGACGAAGTAATTCAAGATCGGCCAGAATTTCTTTGCCTTGCTCGTCTCTGACACTGGAAATCGTTCCTCTTTCCATGCCCCGGACTCCTGAAATCAGGTAAAAGGCAGCAGCAAGAGCCCCGGCAGGATATTCTGTTTGAGGGATATGCTTACAGAACGACATGGCGTCGACGTGACATCCGAGAACTCCGGCAGGGGTAACCACTGGGATTCCTTTCTGTTGCAGGTCGTTGACTAGAAATGCAATGAAATCCGGGCTTTGCCGGATAATGGTTTCGTCCTGTGTTTCACGAAGACCTACTGCCATGGCTTCGATTTCACGCACGGAAATACCCCCGTAAGTAAGAAATCCTTCAAAGAGGGGGATGAGAGCTTCCATTTTCGAGTAGAGAACCCGGTTGTTCGTGCATATACCTCCACCCCGGGAAGAGCTGAGTTTGCGGGCAGAGAAGTAAACGAGATCGGCCAATCCGGTCATCACTTTTAGAATTTCGGAAAGAGAGGTATTTTTCCATTCCTCTTCCCGTTGTTTCACGAGAAAGGCATTTTCTCCTAACAAACTGGCATCCAAGACGAGCATGATCCCGTGTTGATCCGCTACTTCACGTACTTGTTGGAGGTTATGGATTGAGAACGGTTGTCCCCCGATTAAATTCGTGGAAGCTTCCATACGGATAAACGGGATATTTTCGGCACCATGTTTCTGAATGCATTTCTTTAACTTCTGGATGTCGATGTTTCCTTTGAAAGGATTCACGGATTGGATGTCCAACGCGTCGTCACAAAGTAGTTCGGCGATTTTTCCTCCATTCTCTGTGATATGCGCGAGTGCCGTCGTGAAATGGTAATTCATCGGAATGATCTGACCGGGTTTGATGAACGTGCGGCAGATAATATTTTCCGCCGCTCGTCCTTGATGTACGGGGAGTAGAAATTCTTTTCCTAGAACTTCTTGCACGGCTTTCAGGAGGCGGACGAAACTCTGTGATCCGGCGTAAGCATCATCGGCGTGGAACATGGCGGCAACTTGATTATCACTCATGGCGTTTGTTCCGCTATCGGTGAGCATGTCTAAAAACACGTCGGTCGTGTTAAGTTTGAATGTGTTGAAACCTCCTTCTTCCAAGGCTTGGAGGCGTCTCTCGATAGGAACCAAGTGCAATTTTTGTACGACACGAACCTTGTGTAGTTCTAAAGGAATGTTTTCTCCGCTGTAAAATTTGATGTTGTTTGTCATGATTTTGGATTTAAATTAAAAAACCCGGCTGAAACCAGCCGGGTTGAATGAATATAATACGTGTTATTTATGTTTTTACAGGTAATACAAGGTCATCCCAGCTATTGTTGAGGTTATAATAGTAGTAATAATAATAACGGCCGGTATGTGATAAATTTGTAATTGTCATGTCAATTTGTATTAATGAAAAAAGCCCCGAATTTCGGGGCTTTATATTATATAAATGATCACAATATCCCCTCTTACTTTTCCGAAAAGTAATAATAGAAATAGTAATATGAGGTGTACATTGTGTTCATTTTGTTCTCTTTCTTCGAGACAAATATATGAAATATTTCTCAAGTTCTCGAATTTTATACCTTTTAGATATGAAAATAAGAAGAAAATGGGTAGAAGTGAGGTCGGGGGGAATAAAGAGGTTGAATTAAAAGTGTTTTCATGTTATGGGTTCAAAAACATCACTTATAAAATTGCACTTCTATCTTGAATGTATAAGAAAAGTTAGGAGAAAAAGTCTAACTTTGTGAAGATTAATTTGAAAAGGAAAGATGATGACTAACGAGGAGAAAAAATTGTACCTGCTGGATGCTTACGCGTTGATTTACCGCTCGTATTACGCGTTTATCAATAACCCCCGGATCACGACGACGGGGATAAATACATCGGCGACTTTCGGTTTTTTTAATTTTTTGTTGGAGTTGCTTGAACTGGAAAAACCGACTCATCTGGCAGTGGTTTTTGACCCGGAAGGTCCTACTTTCCGCCATGAAATGTTTCCGCAATACAAGGCACAGCGTCCCCCGATGCCGGAGGATCTGAAAAAATCAGTGCCTTATATCAAGAATATAATCGAGGGATTGGGAATAAAATCGATTGTTGTCAGTGGTTTTGAGGCGGATGACGTGATCGGGACTTTGGCCAAGCGGGGGGAGAAGGAGGGATTCCAGGTGTACATGATTACCCCGGATAAGGATTATGCCCAATTGGTGAGTGATAAGGTATTTATGTATAAACCGGGACGTGCCGGGAACAAGTCCGAGGTGTGGGGAATTCCGGAGGTACTGGATCACTTCGGTATCGAACGGGTGGATCAAGTGATTGATATCCTTGGATTAATGGGAGATACGGCTGACAATGTACCGGGATGTGATGGGGTCGGACCGAAGAGTGCAGCGACGTTAATTTATAAATATGGAAGTATCGAGGGGGTATACCAGCATATCGAGGAGTTGAAGGGTAAGCAAAAAGAACGTTTGTTATGCTGCCAGAGTACCGTGTTCTTATCCAAAGAGTTGGTAACAATCAACACGGAGGTCCCGACAGAAGTGAATGCCGAAGATTTACGGCTTGGAGAGATACAGGATGATGTATTGAAACCGATTTTCAACGAGTTGGAACTTTTCTCGTTAGCCAAGCGGGTGTTTGCGATAGAGCACGAAGAGGAACTTGTGGATACGATGCATCCAGAAGAAGTTAATTATCAGGAAATTACTACTATAAAGGAACGGGATGAGTTGTTCCGGAATTTGCAAGAGGCTCCGGAATTCGTGATGAACGCGATTTTCGGGGAGGGAACGATTTATACTTCTTATCCCGATTATCTCTGTTTTTCAACGGCTGCCAATAGTGCCTGTTACTTGCGTTTGCCTTCGGGGAAGGAGAAAGCGGAAGAGGTGATTCGTCTGTTGCAGCCGGTGTTGGAGGATATGAACAAGGTGATGATCTCGAATGATGTGAAAGATGATATCATCTGGTTGAGACGTGCCGGAGTGGAAATTCAGAATAAGATCTTTGATATAAAGATAGCGCATTACGTGCTGCAACCGGATAGCTCTCACGAGTTGGAACGGGTAGCCTTGGAATTGTTGAATTATCGTTTGATAAAAGGAGATAATACCGAAAACCCGCAATTGTCTTTATTCCCGGAAGAAGAGACTAAAAAAGATAAGGATTTTGCCGAACGGACGGATATATTATTCCGTTTGAAAGAGAAGTTGGAAGGAGCTTTGAAGGAAGTTGGGCTTTACAAGTTGTTCGAAGAACTTGAGATGCCTCTTGTTGCTGTTTTGGCTGACATGGAATACGAGGGGGTGTCTATTGATAAGAAAGCTTTGGACGAATTGTCCGGGGAGTTGAAAACTAAAATTGCGACAGAAGAAAAAATTATATACGAGATTGCCGGTAAAGAATTTAATATCAGTTCTCCCAAACAGTTAGGGGAGATATTGTTCGACCAGATGAATATTGATCCGGGAGACAAGAAAACGAAGACCGGACAATATAGTACTTCCGAACAGGTGTTGTCTAAATTGGAAGAAGCGCATCCGATTGTGGGGCACATTCTTAATTACAGGGGATTAAAGAAATTGTTGACGACTTATGCCGAAGCGTTGCCCACGTATATTGATCCGGCGACAGGAAAGATCCATACTCATTTTAATCAGGCGGAGGCGGCTACCGGACGATTGAGTAGTTTGAACCCGAACTTACAGAATATTCCGATCCGGACGGAAGAGGGACGTAATATTCGTAGAGCATTTATCACGGGTGACCCGGAGTACGGGTTCTTCTCTGCCGATTATTCCCAGGTGGAATTAAGGTTAATGGCTCATTTGAGCGGGGCTCCCGGGTTGATAGATGCTTTTCTGAACGGGGAGGACATACACGCGGAGACGGCATCCAAGATTTATCATGTACCTTTGAGTGAGGTTACTCCTGAAATGAGACGAAGGGCGAAAACGGCCAATTTCGGGATCATATACGGTATTTCAGCTTGGGGGCTGGCCGAGCGGTTGAAAATTTCCCGGAAAGAAGGGAAAGAGTTGATTGATGGTTATTTTGAACTTTATCCCGGGGTGAAACGTTACATGGAGGAGTCGGTCGAAAAGGCTAGAAAAAAGGGATACGTGGAGACGATCATGGGGCGTAGACGTTATCTGAGAGATATTAATTCCCGGAATGCCGTGGTGCGTGGGGTGGCCGAGCGAAATGCGGTGAACGCACCGATTCAGGGTTCGGCTGCTGATATTATTAAAAAAGCGATGATCTGCATCCACCAGAAGTTGAAAGAACGGGGATTACGTTCCAAGATGATATTGCAGGTACACGATGAGTTGAATTTTAAATGTCACCATGAGGAAATCGATGAGTTGAAGAATTTAGTGGTGGATTGTATGGAGCATGTCGTAAGTCTCTCTGTTCCTCTCACCGTGGGAACCGGGTACGGGAAAAGCTGGTATGAGGCTCATTAATCAGTATATAAAGATGTAGTTGGGTATGTTGGATGAACAAGTAAATGTAGTGGTTGATAGCATCACGAGCGTGCAGGATTCTGTCGTGTTGCCTACATCGTTGTTTAAAGATACGGTTTCTTTGAGGCCGATGTTCCTCGTGGATACAACAACGAATTACGTGGAACTGGTGGAGGGTATGCCATTGGCCGGGGAAAAAACGGATATCGGATTCACGGCAGGAATATTGGCTTACACGGTCGTTTTTTTAATTTTTATTGCCTTGTTACGATTACGGGGAAGGAGTTTTCTCTCGTCGGTCTATGTCTATTTTTTCAATCGGAAGAAAGGAGTCGGGTTGCAACCGGAGGGGATAGGACAGAATTATTTTGTCGTTTTTTTGTCTGTATGTCTTTCTTTTTCAATCTTAGCGCTACTGGTTGCATTCTTGACGGGGCCTCCTTTTGCTTTTTCGAACGCGTTGTTATTTTTTCTTGTAATTTTCGGGTATTATATCGTTTTGTTAGGATTTATCCGTTTTTTGGGCTGGACGTTCAACGGACGACATTGCGCCTCGGAGATCATATTAAGTTTGCGGACAAGTGCTATCGTTTTGGGATTATCGGTTTCGCCTTTTGTACTGGCATTGTTCTATGTACAGGCTTCCGCGATTAATATGCTCGTGTATGTTATTTTTAGTATCGGTGCAATCATTCTGATTTTTAGATTTATAAGATTGATTAAAATATTATATGGATATAGAGTTTCAATTTTGTATATGATTTTGTACCTTTGTGGGCTTGAAATATTGCCGATTCTTGTCGTGTACAAGCTATTGGGATAAGCAAGAGAAGTTAGTGTAATTTTAAAACGTAAAGAATTGAAAATAAAGAAGATACTAGTTTCGCAGCCAAAGCCGACAACCGAGAAATCTCCGTATTTTGATTTGGCCGAAGAATTTGGATTGAAATTAGAATTCAAATCTTTTATAAAAGTAGAAGGTGTAACTGCAAAAGAATTCAGACAGGAAAGGATCAATATTCTTGATTTTACCGGAATCGTTTTTACTAGTCGTACTGCCATTGACCATTTTTTCCGTATTTGCACGGAGATGAGAGTGACCGTTCCCGACACGATGAAATATTTCTGTATATCCGAAGCTATTGCTTTTTACTTGCAGAAATATATCGTGTATCGAAAGCGGAAGATCTTTTATGGGGACAAGAAAGTGGAGGATATGACGAAAATTCTTTTGAAGCACAAGACCGAAAACTTTCTGGTTCCGGTATCAGATGTGCACAAAGAGAATATCCCAGCCCTTATGGATGAGTTGCATTTGAAGTACACGAAATCAATTTTCTATAAGACCGTATCCAGTGATGTAGCTGCCGAAATACCGGATTTGAAAGAGTTTGATATTCTTGCGTTCTACACGCCGGCCGGGATAAAATCGTTGTTCTATAATTACCCGAATTTTGAGCAGGGTACGACGATTATTGCCGCATTCGGAGAGGCGACAGCTGAAGCCGTGGAGGAGGCCGGGTTGAGGCTTGATATAAAAGCCCCGACGGAAAAGGCGCCCTCGATGACCATGGCGCTGGAGCAGTTCATTAGGGCTTACAACAAAGAAAATAAAGCGAAATAAAGAAAATGGACATCAAACGATGTCCATTTTTTGTATGTTTGCATTTGCATTATGGATGAAACGATAAAATACACGTTTTGTAAAGAAGAACGACTGTGCCGTAAAGGCGGGTTCGAGGAACTTTTGTCCTCGGGGTATAGTTTCGTGAGTTATCCGTTGCGAATAGTTATCCGGTTATATCCCAGGGGAGAAAAGGATTTTCCGGCCCGAATCGCTGTAAGTGTCTCTAAAAAACGCTTCAAACGAGCCGTGAAGCGTAATCGGGTAAAGCGTTTGATCCGGGAAGCTTATCGTTTGAATAAAAATAGTTTATACTCTTGTATTCCGGGAGATAAAACAATGGATATATTGTTTATATATTTGCATAACGAGATAGCTGAATTTGGTAAAATTGAAAAAGCGATAACCGGTGCTATTAAAAAAATTGTGGTCTATATTGAAAAGGATAGTGGTAGTGATATTGCTGATACCCATTAAATTTTATCAGTATTGTATCTCTCCCTGGAAACCCCCGAGTTGCCGTTATACCCCCACGTGTTCTCAGTACGCGGTGGAAGCTTTACGGAAACATGGACCGGTAAAAGGGCTATACTTGGCAATAAAAAGGATCTGTTCATGTCACCCTTGGGGAGGTTCTGGATACGATCCGGTCCCGTGAAATTTGCTATTTTAGAGGATATATACTATTTTCGCTAGATTGTTATTAAAATAAGATTATGAGAAAAAATACACGCATAATTATTTTCATCTCGGGAGTATTACTGTTGGCTTTCGGGGTTCTTGGTTTGAAAGAGGACGATAAAAGATTTCAAATCAGTAAAGGATTGGATATTTTTGCCACGCTTTTCAGGGACGTGAATCTTTTTTACGTGGACGAGGTGCAACCGGAGAAAATGGTACAAGATGGTATCGATGCTATGTTGAAGAAATTAGATCCCTACACGGTTTATTACCCAGAGACCAAGTTGGACGAGTTCAAAATGATGACGACGGGAGAATATGCGGGAATCGGGTCTATTATTGGCATGAAAGACGATTATGTCGTGATTCGCGAGCCTTACAAGGGATCACCCTCGTATAAGGCGGGTTTACTTCCGGGTGACTTAATTTTGTCGATTGACGGGGAAAGCATGAAAGGAAAGAATGTGGAGTACGTGAGTTCCCGTCTGAAAGGACAACCGGGTAAAGAAGTTGTGCTTAAAGTGCAACGGGTTGGAGAAGATAAACCGCTCGAAAAACGGGTACTGCGGGAAGTCGTTCAGGTTCCTAGTGTGCCTTATTACGGGATGTTGAATAACGAGATCGGGTATATTTATTTCACCGGATTCACGGATAAGGCTGCCGATGACGTACGGAGTGCTATCATGGATCTAAAGAGCAAGGGAGCGCAATCGCTTGTGCTTGATCTTCGCGGAAATGGGGGAGGATTATTGGATCAGGCCGTGGAAATTGCCAATTTCTTTTTGCCGAAGGGTTCTTTAGTCGTGAGTACGAAAGGGAAAATGAAACAATGGGATAAAGAGTATTTCACCTCGAAGAATCCGTTATTGCCCGATATGAAACTGGCTGTTCTTATTGACCGGACTTCGGCTTCGGCCTCTGAGATTCTTTCCGGTTCTTTGCAGGATTATGACCGGGCTGTCGTGATTGGGGAACGTTCTTTCGGGAAAGGTTTGGTACAGACTACCCGCGATTTGGTATACAACACGAAATTGAAAGTAACGACGGCTAAATATTACATTCCTAGCGGACGTTGTATCCAAGCGGTGGATTATTCTCATCGTAACCCGGACGGTAGTGTGGGAACGGTTCCCGATTCTTTAATTAAGCCTTTTAAAACCCAGGCTGGGAGGACCGTGTATGACGGGGGAGGTATTACCCCAGACGTGAAGATCGAGCCGGAGAAATATGCTAGGGTGACTCAGGAATTGGTGTTGCAGGATATGATTTTCGATTTCGTGAATGAATATGCTGCTGCACATCCCACGATTGCTTCTCCAGCTGAATTCGTGTTGTCGGACGAGTTATTCAACGAATTTAAGGAGTATTTGAAAAAGCATAAGTTTGAGTACGAGACAGCTTCTCAGACTGTTTTGGATAAGTTGGTAAAGACCGCACAAGATGAGAAATATTATGACCAGATTTCCACTCAATTAGAGCAATTAAAGAGTAGTCTGGGACATTCAATCGATCGGGACTTGGACGTTTTCAAGAAAGAGATATCCGATGTTTTGGCGGATCAGTTAATGGAACGTTATTATATGCAGGAAGGGGTGATTGAATATCACATTCGGAACGATAAAGACATTCTGAAAGCTTTGGAAATACTATCCAATAACGAGGAATATCAAAAAATATTGAGATAACGCAAAAAAAAAGATAGTAGTTTTTTGAAATTCCAAAAAACTACTATCTTTGCAGCGCAATTGCCCTATTGTGTAATGGTAGCACTACAGATTCTGGTTCTGTCTGTCTGGGTTCGAATCCTAGTGGGGCAACAAAAAGCAAAAATCCCTTGTAGTTTTAAACTATGAGGGATTTTTAGTTTCTGAATATTCTTGTAGGTTAATCAATAGTTGTTATTTTTGTCGCGTGAGTGAAAAGGCGATTCATACAAGAGAGCTCTCAACGGAGCGAAAGCAGAAAGATTTCTTCACAGAAAATTTTCCGTTGTATCTTCAATTTGCGCTTAAATATATAGCAGATGAGGATCTTTGTAAAGATATCGTTCAAGAGGCTTTTATCAATTGTTGGAAGTGTCAGAATAATTTTGAGGATGAGGTTTCTCTAAAAGCTTTTCTTTATAAAAGTATTCGTAATGGATGTTTGAACCAGTTACGACACAAAAATATCCGGGATAGGTATCTTAATTCATTACCTGAAGATTGGGAAACGGAAGATTATTTTATGGAGAATGTTATCCGAGAAGAAGTTGCGGATATTGTTCTTAAAGAAGTAGATAAACTTTCGGAAACGTCCCGGAAGATTATACTCCGCTCTTTGGATGGATTTTCTAATGAAGAAATTGCAGAAGAATTCGGAGTATCCGTGAATACGATAAAAACGCATAAAGCAAGAAGTTACATTATTCTTCGTAAGAAATTGGAACATTTGCGTTTTCTGTTACTTGCTTTGGTCCCCTGATATCAATTTGTAAAAAAATAATATTTACTGTCATTCTGTTTTCTTCCTGAAGTGTTCTATAGTAGAAGGATTAAAACATTTGATATGAAATCGGATATTCAATCATGGATAAGAGTTGCACGACGGATTGGCAAACATATACTGAATCAATCTGATATGGATTCAACAGTAAAAGTTTGGCGGAAAACATATAAGTCGAGCGAGAAAGTGATGAAAGATCTAAATGATCCTCATTTCTTTGCCCAGAAAGCTGTTTTAAGAGAAGAGATCAGTAAGCGATACACATGGGAAGATTTCATTGTTTGGCGGCAACAGCGCAATAGAAACAGGAGATTACAATTGTTACGTTATGCTGCGGTCGTGTTAATCATTATGGCGAGTATTCCGGTAATTTGGTTTTTAGTTGATAAGCCTGTAGGCTTTCCGGTTGTTGTACAATCCGGGATGGAAGCGGGAGGGAAAAAGGCTTTTTTGACGCTAGATAATGGGAATGAGATATTTTTGGATAAACAACTTTTATTGAAAGAAGAGGATGGAACCGTGATCCGGAACACTCAAATAGGGGAGGTTTCTTATCAAGATGAGGGGGGTATACCTTTGGATTCCGTGACTCGTTATAATACATTGTTTATTCCCCGGGGAGGAGAATATCAAATCACGTTGGCTGATGGGACAAAAGTATGGATGAATTCTGATTCGAAATTGATATTTCCGGTTCGATTTCCCGGTAACAAGCGGGAGGTTATTTTAGAAGGGGAGGCGTATTTCGAAGTGGCCCATGACACGACTAGGCCTTTTTGCGTGAAAGCATGTGGCATTGATATCCGGGCGACGGGAACTGCTTTTAATGTCATGGCTTATAGTGACGAACCGGAGTGTAAAGTTACTTTGGTGGAAGGAGGAGTGAATATTGAGAAAAACGAGTTCTTGATAAGTCAATTGACACCCCGAATGCAATTCTGTATAGATTTGAAAACTCAGGAATATAAAACAACTGAGGTTGATCTTCGAGTTTCGACAGCTTGGAAAGACGGGATATTCTTTTTCGAACAAGAATCTTTCAGGTCAATCATTGCTAAATTATCTCGTTGGTATGATATTACGATCGTTTGTAATACCCCTGATTTGTATGATTATCGTTTTTCTGGGGAAATACGGAAATATGAAAATGCTCTTAAAGTGTTGGATATGTTGAAATTAACGAACGAGATTACCTATTCGCTTCAAGCCGATCATAGTATAATTGTATTCAAGATAAACGATTAGAAACAAGTATGTTATGGAGACTAATAAACGAACGTTTATTGCGTTTCTAAAACGAGCAGGAAATCCAATCAAAACAAAAATGGTTAGAAATGAATATAAAAGAGTTAAATTATTTATTTACAATTATTTAAATAAACAAAATATGAAGGTGTAAAAATGAAAAATCAATCATGGTCTTTAGTTTATTCACATGAAAAAACTAACTAATAAACGTTCTATTAATGAGTTAATCTAATATTGAATTTATGAAAAAAAATTACGGACGACTTAGGGCAAATACTCGGAAAAGAGTAGCTGTTTTTCTATTAACATGCTGTCTGGTATGTACTCACACGATTCTTTGTGCAAGTATTTACGGGCAAAAAAAATTAGATATCGTATTGAATGATATATCATTGGTTGATGTATTAAAATATATTGACACGCAAACGGAATATGCCGTTTTATATCGTTCTGATCAATTAAGTAAGATCAAGTTGAAGTCGGTAAGTTTCAAGGATGCCACTGTGGACGAAGTTCTTTCCTTTTGTTTAAGGAATACGGGTTTTTCTTATCAAATAAATGAAAATACAATTGTTATCAGTAAACAAGTCGGGCAAAAGGATGTTTTGCCACAACAGAAAGTAATTCGTAATATACGGGGAATCGTGACGGATCAAAAACAAGATCCCTTACTGGGGGCAACCGTGATTATTAAAGGGACTAGCATCGGGACGGTTACGAATGCAGATGGTAAATTTACGCTAAAAGTTCCGGAGGACATGAAAACATTACTTGTTTCCTTTATCGGTTATAAATCTAAGGAAGTTCAACTTGGAGTAGCAGATTCGATTGCTATTGTTCTCGAAGAAGATGTTGTTGCTATGGAAGATGTTGTGGTTACGGGCTTTTTTGAGCGGAGAAAAGAGGGAGTAGCTGGTACTGTAACGACAATAAAAAAAGAAGACTTGCAAAAACTTTCCACGGGTAATATTTTTACCACGATCAGTACGATTGATGCCGGATTTAAGATCAATGAAGACAATGTTAATGGTTCGAATCCGAATAAATTACCGGATTTCACGATTCGGGGGAAGGGAAGTTTTCAAAATGGTTCTACTTCACCTTTGTTTATTTTGGATGGATTTGAAGTTTCCGCCGAGAAAATATTTGATATGGATGTGAACCGGATCGAGACGATAACTTTGTTGAAGGATGCTTCTGCCACAATTTTGTATGGTTCTCGGGCTGCCAACGGGGTGGTTGTCATTGAAACCGTAGCTCCTAAAGCCGGACAGTTACGGGTGACTTACGATTTTAAGCCGACAATTGCATTTGCTGACTTGACGGGATATGATTTGATGGATGCAAAAGAGAAATTGGAGTATGAGCGCTTGGCTGGCTTGTATGATCACTCGGGAGATTTGAATGAAGATTATGAAAAGGATGCGGATTATTACAGTCGGTATAAGAATATTCTTGAAGGAGTAGATACTTACTGGCTTTCTCAACCTGTTGAGAATTCTTTCTCTCATGCACATTCCCTGTACGTGGAGGGTGGTGTGGAAAATGTACGTTACGGTATTGATGCGTCATATAATCAACAAAAAGGTGTTATGAAAGAATCTGGACGTGATCGGATGGGTCTAGGTTTCTCGCTGATATACAGGATCAAAGATAAAGTGACAATAAAGAATTATGTTTCTTACGCTTACACGAAAGCTTATAATTCTCCTTATGGTGATTTTTCTATTTATGGACGTTTAAATCCTTACGAGCGTGTGCGTGATGATAAAGGAGAACTTATTCCTCTTTTGTTGAATGGAGAGTCAAATCCATTATATGATGCAGAATTGCCTGGTCGTGATTTTACGAAAACTCAAGAGTTTAATGAACAATTAAGCGTGGATTGGATCATGGGTGACGGTTTCCGCTTGCGAGGACAATTATCTGTCAGTAAGTCAAACAGTGAAACAGAGAAATATACTTCACCTTTTGCATCTCAGTACGTATTGGAGCAACGTAATCCGGAAACAGGGGCTCAGGAATATGTTCCGATCGAAAAACGGGGAGAATTAAGTTTGTCTACCGGGAATGTCATTTCAGTCGCTTCTAACGTGACGCTTAATTACAATAAACTGGTTGCAGAAAAGCATCTTTTTTATTTAGGTTTGGGAATGGAAGTTAATACGTCTAATAATCGTTCTAATGGTTATAGGCTGACCGGATTTCCTGATGATCGTTATTCGGATCCATCATTTGCAATTCAGTACAAAGAAGATACGAGGGCTTCGAGTAGCGAGAGTGTGACGCGTGCGATCGGATTCTTCGGAAATTTGAACTACATTTATGACAATCGCTTTTTCGTTGATGGTTCTTTACGGTATGATGGTTCTTCTCAATTTGGTGCGGATAATAAATATGCCTCTTTCTGGTCTTTTGGAGGGGGATGGAATATTCATAACGAGAGCTTTTGGTCGAAAACTTCTCTGATAAACATGCTGAAAGTAAGGTATTCTTATGGAATCACGGGTAATCAGGAATTTTCGGCTTATCAGGCAAAAACAATGTACAAGTTCCAAGTAGAACGTTTATATGGTACTTTGATTCCGGCAACATTGATGGGATATGGGAATCCAGATTTGAAATGGCAAACACAACGTCAGTCCAATATTGGTCTTGATTTTGGGATGATGCAGGATCGGTTTAGGATGACGTTTAACTATTACCGGAAACGAACGAAGGGAATGTTGACGTCCATTACGGTTGCTCCTTCCTTGGGATTTTCGTCAGACAGTTTTACGGCTAATCTTGGTGAAATTAAGAATGTCGGTTACGAGTTAAACTTGAATATGGTGTTTATCCGTGATCGTTCGAAAGATCTTGAGTGGGCGGTGTTTTTTCAGGGAGCGAATAACGAGAATACGTTGGTAAAAATATCAAATCAATTGAAAGGTATTAATGACCAGAATAATGCGAATAAAACAACGCCGGGAGCCGTTTACGAGGAAGGGCAATCCATGAGTGCGATCAAGGCTGTGAAATCGTTGGGGATTGACCCGGTAACCGGTCAGGAGATTTTTGTAAAGAAAGACGGGACTCTTTCTTATACATGGGATGCGAATGACAAGATTCTGTGCGGAGATTCAGAACCGAAGTGGTTTGGAAATATCGGTACTAATCTATTCTGGAAAGGCTGGAATCTGAATATGGTATTCAAGTATAGTTTCGGGGCAGATTATTATAATCAAACTCTTGCCTCGCGCGTGGAAGGAGCTAATCCTGCGGAAAACGCTGATCGACGGGTGTTAAATGATCGATGGACAACCCCGGGAAGTCATGCTCTCTATAAAAATATCAAGGAGTACACCACTACGTATATTTCCACACGTTTTGTGCAGAAAGAAAATACGTTTCTATTGAGTAGCCTTTCTCTTTCGTATGATTTCCCGAGGGAATGGTTGAAGAAATATCGAGTGAACACGTTGCGTTTGAGTTTTTTTGCCAATGATCTTTTCCGCTTATCGACAATTAAAGAGGAGAGAGGGTTGTCTTACCCGTTCCAACGTAGTTTTGTGTTCGGTTTGAATGTTGGATTTTAATATTGATAAATGATTATATTATGAAATCGAAAATATATTATATTATTCTGTCCATTTTGCTTTCGCTGACTTCGTGTAACAGTTGGCTTGATGTGACTCCGCAGGGGCAAATGGAAGCAACTGACATGCTTTCGTCTGAAAAAGGGTATAACTCTGCGCTCGGGGGTGTATACTACACGTTGTCAAGTTCATCCATGTATGGTAAAGAGTTGTCTTATGGGATGATGGATTTACTGGCACAATACTGGGATATCTCTAATAATACCTCACATTCTTATTACAAATTATCTCAGTATGATTATAAGGATGCGAATGCAATATCGAAGTTCAATGCCATTTGGAAAGGATTTTATTCTGCCATTTCTCAATGTAATCTGATTATTTCATCTATTGAGAAAAATCGTAGTAGTATTAAATACTCGGAATTGATAGAGGGTGAAGCTTATGGACTTCGGGCGTTTGCACACATGGAATTATTCAGAATGTTCGGTCCGGTGATAAAGAGCGAGGCAGATCTTGATAAACCAGCAATCGCTTATCGTACAGAATTAAATACGGTGGCGCAGAAATTTGAATCGGGTAGGGAGATTTTGGCAAAAGTAAATACCGATTTGACAAAAGCCTTGGAGTTGATGAAAGATGATCCGATTAAAACGATTGGTAGAAAAGGGGATTTAAATACGTCTCGGTTAGATTATAATGAGGTGGTTAATAGACGGGGATCTCGGATGAATTATTATGGTGTTCTCGGGTTATTAGCTCGATTAGAACAGTTAAGATTAAATCAGGATCAGGCTTATATCTATGCAAAACGGGTGATAGATGAGGTCGAAGAGACAAAAGCGATTACCCTTATTGACAAAGCGGATATTGAATCGACAGTAGATTCTTGGAAAGATTTGAATTATTCTTGCGAGATGTTATTCTCTCTTTACACGAACAATTTATATGAAATGACCAATGTTACGTTTTATATGGATGGAGAGAGTGGAGATTCAAGAACTTCATTCGGGATTACCACAAATTTGTACACCACATTTTTGAATGAGATATATGGACGTACACCCGATGGGGCAGGTACAGACAATCGCTTGCGTTATTGGTTTAAACTTCGAGAAGGTGGGGGATATTACGAGATATTGAAATTGAAAAAAGCTCCCGAGGCGCAAGGATTGTCGGCAGCCTATGATCCGGAAGTACCTATTATGCGTTTGCCCGAAATCTATTATATTGCTTGTGAGGCACAAATCGGTAAGGATAATGATTTAGCTCTTTCCTACTTGAATGCCGTACGTGAAACCCGTAATCTGGTGAAACTGGAAGGATCGTTAAGCGCGGAAGAATTGCGTGAATATTTAATACGGGACGAGCGTAAAGAGTTTATCGGGGAAGGATGTATGTTTTTGTTCTATAAACGATTATTTGCGTCGATTTATGTGAAACAAGGGGTTGTCATTGCCCCGTTGGATGCAAATTTTATTTTTCCGATACCGGATGCCGAGTACGAGTACTCGCCTAACGAGAAGTAAGCGAATGAATAACTATTTAAAAATCAGGATATGAATAAAATAATGAAACTATGCACGAGTATTTTCGTGATCGTGATGCTTTACTCGTGTAATCAGGATATCGATCGTTTCAACAATGCGGACAATTATATTTATTTTAATATGCCGTTCGTGTTAAATCAATACGGGAAAGAGACATCCGTGAGACAGGATAGTTTATCTTACTCTTTTGCGCTGGATGATATTTCAGTTACCTCGTACGTGTTTAAAATTCCGATCAATACAGTGGGGCTTGCTCATTCGCAAGAAAGGACTTACCGGGTGGAAGTTGTAGCTGACAGTAGTAACGTTACGGATGCGGATTGGGACAAAAGTTGTATTGAGAATTTGACGATTAAAAGTGATAGTTTACGTGACACTTTATACGTGAAAGTGTTTCGTTCCGAGAAGATTCGTTCACAATGGTGTCATATTGTCTTCCGACTTCTTCCGAACGAGAATTTCCAACTGGGAGACGAAAAGTTATTAACAGCCAAGATATCTTTTTCCGATATTTTGACACCCCCGGATTGGTGGAATAAATGGCAAGGAGTTTTTGGAGATTTCTGTCGGGAGAAATTTGTGAAATGGCAGGAAATCTATTATCTGGGAGCAGATCCGAACGTAGAGACAATAGGCGGACCGGGTCTTGGTAAGCCTCTGTACTGGGATAATATGCCTTACTATGCCATGTCTTCCTGGTATCCGTCAACATTTATGTTTGTCCGGATTATGAAACAATATTTTATTGATAATGAAGTTTATCCGGACGAGGATACTTCTAAACCTAGAGTTTTACTTCCATAAATAAGAGATCGTTATGAAAAGTATATATTTATTGTGCGTTATGCTAGGGGTTTTATTCTGTCGTTGTGCCGAAGATAAAGGAAATTATGATTATACTCCTGTAGATGAGCTGACGATTGAGGGAATTGATGGCACTTATACCAAGATCGTGGGCGATAGTATGAAAATACTCGTTACGTTTGAACACTCCGTTCAGGGAGAGAATGAAAATTACGAATATCTTTGGGAGATGGACGGGAAAAAAATAGCGGATACACGTGATTTGGGTATTCTTACTCCTTCAGACATGAGTTTTGGAAATAAAATATGTCGTTACACGGTGATTGATAAGGATAACGGGATGAAATATTATAAAAATTTTGCGGTAAATATCGTTTCTCCTTTTAATTGGGGGTATTACTTGTTAACAGAACGAGAGGATCATTCATCCGTGATTTCCTATTTTTCAGTGATGGATGAAAATGATAAATTTATTCAAACGACCTCAATAAGTGGTGTTGAGTTGGGTGATATGCCTCGTTCATTGGCAGGAAAATTCGGATATATTTCTGCTTTAAAGGATTATTTCTGGACAATAACCTCAGTGACATCAGGGGGAGAGAATCCGGTTATTATAACTGAAAATGCAACTTTTATTCCAAATAATATTGTCAACACGAGTTGTTTTGTTGATCAGGAGTCTGGTTATGTTTTTACTCCAGAATTTGCCCCTTTAAATAGGCAAGGGAATCAATTTTTTATTAGTCAGGGGAAGTTTATCAGTTATAATAAAGGTTTACTTTATCGTCCCGCAAAACATGACAAAGACTATTATTGGAGTGATCCGGTTTGGAGTCAGGCGGGTTATCCACATATGTTTGTTTTTGATAAACTTTCTCAGAAGTACTATACAATTCAATCTCAGCCCAATGTGCCGGAAGAGGGTATCGTGGGGGATTCTTATGCTTATGATAAAGTTGTAGCCATTACAGATTGTCCCAGTTTTGAGGGGCATACGATTATTGGTACGATGGCAGAGTATGCGGCTCCTTGGGATGATGCGACAATTGTGACGGCTAGTTCAAATGGGATTAGTTTGATAAAAGTATCTTATGCATATTCCAAGGGTGAGAGCAAATGTGGATCTCCTGTTGTATTGCCTTTAGCTGGTGTGGATAGTGATTCTAAGGCTTTATTAGTAGGTAAGGATTGGTATTTTGCCGTGGGAAACAAGATTTATACTTCTCCCGTTCTATTACCGACCTTGACGGATTTTGTGACAATTCCGGAGGATTGCGGTAAAATTGTGAGTATAAATAGTTCGGCTATGCAATCTCTATTGGTTGTTGCTACATACAATGAAAAAAGTAGCGAAGAATTGAAAGGATCGGTTATTTTTATTGATATGCAAACAAAAAAACAAACAGTGTACAAGAACGTAATTCATAAGTGTGTGTCTATTTTGAGTTGTAATGCGGATCCGTATGGCTGGGAGGGATATGGAGATGGTAAATAAAATAATATGTTAGTTTAAGTTATAATCATTTCGTCTGAGAGTTTTATCTTGGAAACAAAAAGAGGGAACAGGTGAAAAGACTTGTTCTCTCTTTTTGTGCGGTTTAGGGTAATCAGTAATTTTGGTAATAATATCTGTAATTTGTGTACGTCTTTATTGGATAATCCGGTATAATTTTGTATTGGATATGAAGCCGATATGGATTCATTAATCAAGTAAACGGAGATTGGTAACATGGAATTAATTAAAAATATTAGAAGACGTATGATTTTAGGTATTGTTATCGGGATTGTGGTAGTGGTAGTCGCGGTTGGGATCGTGTTCGTGAATCAGCCGAGTTTCGGGCGATTGCCGCAAGGAGAGCGGTTGGAGAGAATCAAGTCTTCACCTCACTATAAAAATGGGGCTTTCGAGAACCTGAGCCCGACGACGTTGATGACCTCGGATAAAGGACGGCTTCAAGGGTTATGGGAGTTCGTGTTCGCGAAGAAAGACGGGCTGGTACCCGATAAGCCGATCCCGGTGATTAAAACCGATTTGAAAGAATTGGACAGGGATTCAAATTTGATGGTGTGGTTCGGTCATTCGTCTTATTTGATGCAACTGGATGGGAAGCGGATACTCGTGGATCCGGTATTTTGCATGGCTTCCCCGGTTTCCTTTGTCAACAAACCATTCAAGGGGACGGATATTTACAAACCAGAAGATATGCCGGATATCGACTACCTCGTTATTTCCCATGATCATTGGGATCATCTGGATTACCAGACCGTGAAACGTCTGAAAGATCGGGTGCGCAAGGTGATTTGTCCGCTAGGGGTTGGGGAACATTTCGAATATTGGGGATTCGACAAGGAACGTCTTGTTGAACTTGACTGGCAAGAGAATGCGAAGTTGGATTCCGGTTTTATGGTTCATTGTCTGCCGGCCCGCCATTTTTCGGGGCGCGGTTTAACTTCCAACCAGTCATTATGGGCATCGTTTCTCGTTGAAACTCCCACCCGGAAGGTTTACATCGGGGGAGACAGCGGGTACGATTCCCATTTTGCGCGGATCGGTAAACAATTTCCCGGTATTGATCTGGCGATTTTGGAGAACGGGCAATACAATGAGGGTTGGAAATATATCCATACGATGCCTCGTTATTTAGGACAAGCAGCCAAGGATTTGAAAGCTAAAAAGATAATTACCGTTCATCACTCCAAGTATGCTTTGGCCAGGCATCGTTGGGACGAACCATTGGAAAATGAAATAAAAGCGGCAAAAGAAGATTCGTTGAATCTGTTTGTTCCGGTAATCGGTCAGGTGATCGGTTTGAATCCATTAGAAAAAGAAGCTCACGAATAAATTAAAAACAGAATTTTATGAAAAAGAGTTTGGGATTATTTTTGTTCATGTTAGTTATGCCGGTGATGGCATTTTGTTGTACTTCTTCCTCCGAGAAGAAGAATTCTCGGGAAGTTGGTGGGGAGAGAGAGAAGGGACAGGCAAAAGTTTATTTTACTAAAGATATCACACCGGAAGGGTTGATGAAGGTGTACAAGGCGTTGGGGCGTGCAGCAAGTGGAAAAGTGGCTGTTAAATTGAGCACGGGGGAGCCGGGAGGGAATAACTTCCTTAAACCTGCACTTATCCGAGATTTGGTGAAAGAGGTGAAGGGGACAATCGTGGAATGTAACACGGCTTACGGCGGGGGACGTGCTAATACCGAAGCGCATTTGCAAGCAGCCAAGGATCACGGATTCACGGCAATTGCCAAGGTTGATATCATGGATGCCGACGGGGAGGTCAGTCTACCGGTGAAAGGAGGCAAGCATTTAAAGGAAGATTTCGTCGGTTCGCATTATCTTGATTATGATTTTACGGTGGTACTCTCTCATTTTAAAGGTCATGCCATGGGAGGTTTTGGAGGGGCGATAAAGAATATTTCAATTGGTATCGCTTCGTCTACCGGGAAAGCGTGGATTCACACGGCAGGTAAGACGAAAGAGGATTTGTGGAATAATCTTCCCGAGCAAGATGATTTTTTGGAATCCATGGCGGAGGCTGCTAAAGCGATAGTAGACCATTGTGGAGATAAGATTTTATATATCAGTGTTATGAATAATCTTTCCGTGGATTGTGATTGTAGCGCTCACCCGGAGGCACCTCAAATGGGGGATATCGGGATTCTGGCCTCGCTCGATCCGGTTGCATTGGATAAAGCCTGCGTGGATTTGGTTTATTCGTCTCCGGATGAGGGACGGGTACATTTGATCGAACGGATGGAATCACGTCATGGTATTCATACCTTGGAACATGCGGAAGCTATCGGTGTCGGGACTCAGAAATACGAATTGATTGATTTGGATAAGTAGATCAATATAATCCATAAAACTTATGTTGCGTAAAATCAGATTAACATTTGCTAGCTTGTTCTTTATCCTGATCACTTTACTGTTTTTGGATTTTACGGGAACAATTCATGTGTGGTTTGGCTGGATGGCTAAGATTCAGTTTTTGCCTGCATTGCTGGCGTTGAATATTGGCGTTGTATTATTACTTTTAGTTTTGACACTCGTGTTCGGACGGGTTTATTGCTCGGTTATTTGCCCGTTGGGGGTGTTTCAGGATGTGGTGTCGTGGATTGCGGGGCGACAGAAAAAGAATCGTTTCCGCTACTCGAAAGCGTTGAATGGTTTGCGTTACGGGGTGTTAGGTATCTTCGTGATCGCTTACCTTGCCGGAATCGGTTCGTTCGTGGCTTTATTGGCCCCGTATAGCTCGTACGGGCGTATTGTCAGCAATCTTTTTGCTCCGGTTTATCAATGGGGAAATAACTTGTTGGCCATGCTAGCCGAACGGTTAGACAGTTATGCGTTTTATTCCGTGGATGTGTGGATGAAGAGTTTGCCGACGTTTATTATAGCCGCAGTTACTTTTGTGATCATCGTTGTATTTGCATGGCGGGGTGGACGAACTTATTGCAACACGATTTGCCCGGTGGGGACGGTGCTGGGATTTGTTGCCCGGTTCTCTTGGCTGAAACCGGTGATTGATTCTTCCAAGTGCGTGAATTGTAACTTATGCGCTCGGAATTGCAAGGCTTCGTGTATCAATATCAAAGAGCATAAAATCGATTATAGTCGTTGTGTGGCTTGTATGAATTGCATCGGAAAATGTCACAAGGGGGCGATAAAATATATGCATCCGTCCAAGAGTCAGGCAAAAGTGGACGCTTCGAAAGTTGAAAAAGAGCAAGTTAATAATGCCCGTCGAGGCTTTCTGGCGACAACAGCCGTGTTGGCGACTACCTCTGTTTTGAAAGCACAGGAGAAGAAAGTGGACGGGGGACTTGCTGTTATCGAGGATAAAAAGGTTCCGGAGCGGGCAACGGCGATCACTCCACCCGGTTCTCTTGGAGCCCGTAATATGTCCCAACATTGTACTGCCTGCCAGTTGTGCGTGTCGGTTTGTTCGAATGGAGTTTTGCGTCCTTCTACAGATTTGATGAAGCTGATGCAACCCGAGATGTCCTACGAGCGTGGTTATTGTCGGCCGGAATGTACCAAGTGTGCAGAGGTTTGCCCGGCGGGAGCGATATTCCCGATCACGTCGGCTGATAAGTCGGCCATCCAAATTGGACATGCCGTGTGGATAAAGGAAAATTGTGTGGTACTTACGGATGACGTGGATTGTGGTAATTGTGCCCGTCATTGTCCGACGGGAGCAATACAGATGATTTCATCGGATCCGGATGTTCCGGATGCACCTAAAATTCCGGTGGTAAATGAGGAGCGTTGTATTGGTTGTGGGGCCTGTGAGAATCTTTGTCCGGCTCGTCCGTTCAGTGCGATTTACGTGGAAGGACATTTGATGCATAAAACCATTTAACGGATAAGGAGGAATAATATGGATCAAAAGAAGAAAAATATAGATCGTCGGGAGTTTTTGAAAGTATTAGGCGTCGGAGCTGCGGCCACTTCGGCGGCATTGTACGGTTGTGGGTCAAAAGGAACTTCAGCAACCTCAACCGGGGTATCGGGAAGTGCTTTGACTGGCGAAATGACTTATCGCACGAACCCGACAACGGGAGATCGGGTTTCTATTTTAGGTTACGGGTGTATGCGTTGGCCGACGATTTCCAACAGTAGTGCAAGGGATAGTAATGACGAGATTGATCAGGAAATGGTGAACCAACTGGTGGATTATGCAATTGCTCATGGAGTGAACTATTTCGATACTTCTCCCGCGTATTGTAAGGGACGTTCGGAACGGGCTACAGGGATAGCACTCAGTCGTTATCCCCGCGACAAGTATTTTATAGCAACCAAATTATCGAACTTTTCACGGAATACTTGGAGCCGGGAAGCTTCTATTGCCATGTATCGTAATTCGTTGAAGGAGTTACAAGTGGATTATCTCGACTATATGTTGCTCCACGGCGTGGGTATGGGAGGCGGAATGCAGGAGTTTGAGGAGCGATATATCAATAACGGGATTCTTGATTTCCTGATGAAAGAACGTGAGGCTGGGCGTATCCGTAATCTCGGTTTCTCTTATCATGGCGATATCAAGGTATTCGATTACTTGCTTTCCCGGCATGACGACTTCAAGTGGGATTTTGTGCAGATTCAATTGAATTACGTGGATTGGAAGCACGCGAAAGAAGTGAATACTCGTAACACGGATGCCGAATATCTTTACGCCGAATTGGAGAAACGGGATATTCCGGCGATTATCATGGAGCCGTTACTGGGAGGGCGTTTATCGAGTGTCCCCAATCATATCGTGGCTCGTTTGCGGCAACGTCGCCCGGATGATAGCGTGGCTTCGTGGGCTTTTCGTTTTGCGGGTTCTCACGATAAGGTGTTGTGTGTGTTGAGTGGCATGACGTACATGGAGCATTTACAAGATAACGTGCGGACGTATTCTCCATTGATTCCGCTGACCGAGGACGACAAGGCGTTTTTGGAGGAGACGGCACGGCTGATGCTGACTTACCCGACCATCCCGTGTAATGATTGCAAATATTGTATGCCTTGTCCTTATGGAATTGATATACCGTCAATCTTGATACATTATAACAAGTGCGTGAACGAGGGAAATGTTCCGGAAAATGTACAGGAGGAGAATTATCGTAAAGCTCGTCGGGCTTTTCTGGTCGGTTATGATCGTAGTGTACCTCGTTTGCGTCAAGCCAATCATTGCATCGGTTGCAACCAATGTGTACACCATTGCCCGCAGAATATCAATATTCCTGGGGAATTACACCGTATCGACCGTTTCGTGGAACAGTTAAAACAGGGAACTTTATGACGATGAAAGAATTAATCCGGTTGTTACATGAGAAACAATGTTCCTGCGTGATTGACAACGGGGAAGTGCGTATTTTTATGCAACGTGGTGTTGCCGATCTTTACGAGTTGTTGGATCGAGAGTCGGATTTCTTGAAAGGAGCTTCCATTGCCGACAAGGTGGTGGGTAAGGCTGCGGCTGCGTTGATGATATTGGGAGGCGTGAAAGAGTTGCATGCGGATGTGATCAGTTTGCCGGCTTTGGCGTTGTTGCGGGAGTCCGATGTGAAGGTCGATTCTACCGAAGTTGTGCCTTATATTAAAAATCGGGATCAATCCGGTTGGTGTCCTTTAGAAACGATGTGTTACAAGGAGGGATCGGCCACTGACATTCTCCCGTTGGTACGGGAATTTATAGAAGCAAAGAAAAAGTCTTTACTAACAAGTAAAAAATGAAGAAGCGAGTATTATTTCTCCTCCTTATCGGAGGATTTCTATTTACCGGAGTGTTACATGCACAAACGGACACGAGTCGTGTTGCTCGGAATTATGCTATAGAGGAGGTGGTGGTGACCGGGACACGCAACGAGACGGATATCCGTCATTTACCGATGACGATTTCCGTGGTCAAGCGGCAGCAATTGGAACAAAATTATAGACCTTCGATCCTGCCGACACTGACCGAACAGATTCCGGGACTTTTTATCACGAGTCGGGGTATTATGGGTTACGGTGTATCTACTGGGGCAGCCGGGGGTATGAGTCTACGAGGTATTGGGGGAAGCTCCTCCACGGGAGTACTGGTCCTGATTGACGGGCATCCGCAATACATGGGGTTGATGGGCCACCCGATAGCTGATGCGTACCAGACGATGATAGCCGAGCGGGTGGAAGTGTTGCGAGGCCCGGCCTCCGTGCTTTACGGTTCTAACGCGATGGGAGGTGTCATAAATATCGTGACCCGTAAAATGCGGGAGGACGGGGTGAAAACCAATGTTCACTTAGGCTATGGTTCTTACAACACGTTACAGTCTGATTTCTCCAACCGGGTGAAGAAAGGTCGTTTTAATAGTATCATGACAGGCTCTTATAACCGCACGGATGGACATCGGGCCGACATGGAGTTCGAGCAATACGGTGGTTATGCCAAGTTGGGGTATGATATTAGCGAGCCTTGGAAGGTGTGGGGGGATGTAAGCGTGACCCATTTCAACGCTTCCAATCCGGGAATGGTAAGTGATCCTTATATTGATAACGATTCCAAAATCACCCGCGGGGTAACCTCGTTCGCATTGGAGAATCATTACGAGAAGACTTCCGGGGCGTTGAGTTTCTTTTACAATTGGGGCCGCCACAAGATAAATGACGGTTATCATCCGGGAGGAACTCCACGGGAAGCGCATTTCAATTCTAAGGACCGGATGATGGGTATCTCGTGGTTCCAAAGTGCCACGTTTTTCACGGGCAATCGGTTGACCGTGGGGTTTGATTACCAGCATTTCGGGGGAGAGTCGTGGAATCGGGTTGTAGCCACGGGTGAGCGTCGTCCGGGAGTGGATAAACAGGTGGATGAGTTTGCGGCATACGTTGATTTCCGTCAGGATATTAACGGTTGGTTATCTTTGGATGCCGGGGTGCGTGTCGATCACCATTCTCACGTGGGCACGGAGTGGATTCCGCAGGGAGGGCTGGCTTTTCATCTGCCGGAAAGCACGGAACTGAAAGCGATGGTAGGTAAGGGATACCGCAACCCGACGATTAAAGATATGTATATGTTTCCTTTCCCGAATCCGGATTTGAAACCGGAACGATTGGTAAGTTATGAACTTTCTTTCTCGCAACGCAAGTTAGGTGGGGCTTTGTCCTATGGAGCGAATCTCTATTATATCGACGGGGATAATATCATCGTGTCGAACAGTTCTACTCGCGAAACGCTTAATTCGGGTGAGATCGAGAACTGGGGGATCGAAACAAATGTGGTGTATCGCTTTAACGCACATGGGTACATTGACGCCAATTATAGTTGGTTACACATGGAAAATCCCGTCTTGGCAGCTCCCGAACACAAGCTTTACGTCGGTTTGAACTTTTCGCGAAGAAGGTGGAACCTGACAACGGGAGTGCAGTATATAAACGGGCTTTATACTTCCGTGGCGCTAGATAATGAATCGAAAGAGGATTTCGTGTTGTGGAATCTGAGTGGCAGTTATAAACTTTGCGATCAGGTTCATCTGTTCGTGAAAGGGGAGAACCTGTTGGCTCAACGATACGAGATCAATGTCGGATTTCCCATGCCGAAAGCAACGTTTATGGGAGGAGTGAATATAAATTTTTAATGAATAGAATATGGAAGCAGCAGTAAAACTTTATTCTCTGGATTACAATAACGTGAAAACGTACCTGACAGCCTTGTTGTTCGTGGCGGGTAATATGATCCTGCCCCAGATTTTTCATCTCGTTCCGCAAGGCGGGATCACGTGGTTGCCGATTTATTTTTTCACGCTGGTAGCCGCCTATAAATATGGTTGGAAGGTCGGTCTGTTGACTGGGGTGCTTTCGCCCGTGATTAACTCTTTGTTTTTCGGCATGCCCGCTTTCGGGTTATTGCCTGTTATTTTGTTGAAATCCGTGTTGTTGGCCATGGCCGCTGGGTTTGCGGCGTATCGTTTCCAGCGGGTTTCTTTGCTCGTTCTGCTAGGGGTTGTCCTGTTTTATCAGGTATTGGGTACGTTGGGAGAATGGGCGATAGAAGGAAGTTTTTTCGTTGCCGTTCAGGATTTCCGTATCGGGTTGCCCGGGATGGCTCTACAAGTGATAGGAGGTTATTTATTTGTCAAACATTTAATTCGTAATTGATATGGTACCAATGATTATGGGAATAGGCACGCCGGAGTTTTTGTTTATCGTTCTTATTGTTCTTTTGTTGTTCGGCGGGAAGAAGATACCCGAACTGATGAAAGGATTGGGCAAAGGGGTCAAGAGTTTTAAGGACGGGATGAATGAGACCTTGAACGAGAAATCTGAAATCGATGAAACGTTGAAGAAATGAGCGAAACAAGTGGGGTAAAAGTGCAAACATTCTGGGAACATCTGGATGAATTGCGAGGCTGTCTGGTAAAGATTGCCCTTGTCGTCGTCCTGTTCGGGATTATCGCATTTCTTTTTAAGGGCGAGATGTTTGATATCGTGCTGGCTCCCAAACAAGGGAATTTTGTCACTTACAGGCTTTTTGCCGTCGTGAGTGGCTGGTTTCCGTTTGAGGGTATTACCCCCGACACTTTTTCCGTGAAATTGATTAATACCGGACTGGCAGAACAGTTTCTTATTCACATGAAGACATCTATATACGTGGGTGTGCTTTGTGCTTCTCCTTACATTCTGTATTTGTTGTTTCGGTTTGTTTCCCCGGCTTTGTATTCGAAAGAGAAGAAATACGTCTCGCGTATGGTTGCCGGGGGATACGTCATGTTCATGTTAGGGGTTGCCTTGAGTTATTTTCTGATTTTCCCCCTGACTTTCCGCTTCCTCGGTACTTATCAGGTGAGTACCGAGGTAGAGAATATGATCTCTTTGCAGTCTTACATGGATACGTTGATGATGATGAATTTGATGATGGGGATTGTTTTCGAGATTCCTATTCTTTGCTGGCTACTGGCTCAATTCGGATTGATTTCGGTCGAGTTTATGCGGCGTTATCGTCGTCATGCCGTGGTGATTATCCTGGTTGTTGCTGCTATTATCACACCGACGTCGGATGTTTTTACTCTTTTGTTGGTTTCGCTTCCCATGGGGTTATTGTACGAAATCAGTATTCTGATTGTAAAGCATACGAAACGGGAATGATTTATTTGTTTCCCGTGTAATATCTTTTACCTTTGTGAACGTGTGTTTTAATTAATTGCGTTTGAATATGGTAAATGATAGTGTGATCCGGGTAGCCGGATTAAAAAAAAGCTTTCGAAAGGGGAGGGAGGAGCTCCAGGTATTGAAAGGGATCGACATGGAGATCGGTGCGGGAGAGGTGATCGGGTATTTGGGAAGTAACGGGGCCGGGAAATCGACGACCGTGAAGATCATGTGCGGTTTGCTGGAAGATTATGCCGGGGAAGTGAATATACTGGGGTATGATTTGCGGGGAAACGATTTGGAGGTGAAGAAAAGGATCGGGTATATACCGGAAAATGCGATTATGTACGAGCATCTGACGCCGACGGAATATTTGGAATTTGTCGGTGCGCTTTACGGGTTGGAAAAAGGTGAGGTGCTTGAGAAGGTGGGACAGTTGCTAACCTTATTTGAAATGCACGGGAATGCTGACGAGCGAATGACAAATTTTTCCAAGGGAATGAAGCAAAAAATACATATCATTTCTGGTTTGTTGCATAACCCGGAGATTATTTTCATGGACGAACCGTTGAACGGGCTGGACGCTAATGCCGTGATTATCGTGAAGGAGATGATCGCCCAGTTGGCTTGCGAGGGGAAGACGATATTTTATTGCTCTCACCTGATGGACGTGGTCGAGAAGGTGGCCAGCCGGGTTATATTGATTAACGAGGGAGTGATCGTGGCGAACGGGACGGTGCAAGAGTTGATGACGCGAGCGGAAACGACCTCGTTGGAAAGTCTTTTCACGAAACTGATCGGTGCTACGGGACAATCGGAGAAAGCGGGACAGATTATTAACGCTTTTGAAAAGAGGTCGTGATGATAAAAATGGTTACGGGCATATTGCCTCTTTTCCGTTCGGTGTTTGTCCGGTTGGGGGTGAATTTCGAGCAATTACTGGCTATCGTGACGGCCAAATTGACCGTAGATAACCGGATTGATAAAAGCGGGAGAACGAACAAGGACGTGTCCAACGCTTTGATGAAGCAAGGGATTATATACGGAATCACGGGTCCGCTATTCTTTTTGGCGGGGAGTTTGAAGGGAGATTTACCGGTAACACTTTTGTTTTTTCATTCGTTCCTGATGCTTATGTTGATCATGAGTTTCCTGATGGAGTATTCTCAGTTATTGTTTAACCAAAATGACAATCATATTTTACAACATTTACCCGTGAACTCGAAAACGATACTGGCAGCGAGGATTGTTTCGATGTTGGTGTACATGCTTTTTTTGGTGGGGTGTATGTCGATAATCCCGTTGGTTATCGTGATCTTTTGGAAAGGGGTGATCGCCGGTGGTTGGTTTATCGTTTCTGTTTTCCTGAACACGATTTTCACGTTGTTGTTGGCTAACGTGATTTACTTGGGGGGCATGCGATTCGTGCCGACGGAGAAGTTTCAACGGGTCATGAGTTACGCGCAGATCGTTCTGATTGCGGGGGTGACATTGAGTTATCAAGTCGTGGGGAGGTTGGTGATGTACATCCAGATGGATATGATGCATCCGGAATTGTGGATGTATTTTACTCCTCCTTGTTATTTCCTGTCACTTACGTCGATGGTGAAAGAGCCGACGGCGGGTACTTTCCTGTTGGCGGGAATCGGGTTAGTCGTTACGGTTTTACTGCTGATTTTTACGATTCGTTATCTGGCACCTTATTTTTCGGTGAAAGTGAGTACGATCGGGGAGTACACTCCCGTGCGGGTCAGGCGGGTGCGGGGAAGAGTGCGATTTGCGTATGCCTTAGCCCGGATATTTGCCCGGAATTCCCTCCAAACAACGGGCTTTATGCTGGCTTGGCGAATGACGCGGGATAATCTCAAATACCGGCAGGGCGGGTTGCCAATGATGATTTATGCTGTTGTGTTGGCGGTGTTCTTTGTTTTTAGTCAGGATCGAGTGGCAGCAGGTAATTTCGGTCAGTTTTTCCCGTTGTACCTGATGGTCATGATAAATGTCGGTATCTTGTCGAATATGTCGATCATGGAGAAGGGAGATTTGCTATGGTTGTATCGTTCGAAGCCTCTGGCCCGCCCGGGGGCTATTATCCTCGGGGGATTCAAAGCGCTGTACGTGAAATATTTTCTTCCGGTGTTTATCTTGCTGGGAGCTGTGTTCACGGGTGTTTTCGGATGGGAGATGTTGGGGGATATTTACCTGATTCTTGCCATGACGTCATTGATTAGCTTGTTTTACCTTCGTATTAGCGGATTGCTTTTTCCTTTTTCAAAGGAAAAAGGGACGGTAGATTCGGGGGGTAACGTGATGAAAATGATAGTTCTGATGCTGTTGTTAGTTGTAGTGGGCGTTATTCATGCTGCGGTAAGGGGGATTCCTTGGGGACTCGTTGGCGTGGGGACGCTGAGTTGGATCGGAGTGTGGATTTTGTCCCGCATGATTTGTCGGGTTTCCTGGCAGCGGATAGCGGCTAATTATTGAATTTTCAGGCGGATTTTGATGTTGTGCTCATAATTAGCGTTAAGGCTCCGTCACCGGTGATGTTACAAGCCGTACCGAAACTATCCTGTAAGGCGAAAATCGTGAGGAGTAGTGCTGTTCCGGCTTCATCAAAGCCCAGCACGGAGATCACGATTCCAAGAGAGGCGATAACGGTTCCGCCGGGTACACCCGGTGCCCCGATAGCGAATATTCCGAGTAAAATGATAAATAAAACCATGATGCTTATCGAGGGCAAAGTGCCATAAAGCATGAGGGATACGGTCATCACGAAGAAGACTTCGGTGAGAATTGATCCGCAAAGGTGTATGTTCGAGAACAGGGGTACAGCAAAATCAATGACATCGTCTTTCAATACCGGACTTTTCTTGGCACATTTCAGTGCCACGGCCAGGGTGGCGGCGGAAGACATGGTTCCTACCGCGGTAAGATAGGCCGGGCCGTAGTATTTGAGGACTAACCACGGGTTCTTTTTCGAAATAGCCCCAGCCAACACGTATAGAAATGTGAGCCAGATGAACTGAGAGAGAATCACGATAACCATAACTCCCAAGAATATGGGTAATTGTTTGGTAATGGCTCCCTCGTAGCTGAGGGCACAGAAATTGGCTGCGATGAAATAGGGTAGCAAGGGGATCAGGATTCGGTTAATGAGTAAGAGAACCATTTTCTGGAAGTTGTCCAGTAGGTTTTCAAAGAGTACTGATTTTGTCCATACCGTGGCTAGCCCGATCATGATGGCCAGCACGAGTGCGGTCATAACGCTTACCACGGGAGGTATATCTAGTCGGAATACCAGGGGCGGAAGTTGTTGTAGACCTTCTTTCACGGGTTCAATGGATAGGTGAGGTATCAGCGTGTAACCCGTTCCCATAGCGAAGAATGCGGCCCCGATCGAGGACAGATAGGCGATAGCGAGAGCTAACCCCAGCATCTTGGAGGCATTATCCTTCATCTTGGCGATAGAATAGGAAACGAATCCGAGAATGATCAACGGAACCATGAAAAAGATAATCTGTCCCAAGATATATTTCACGGTAACAACAATATTCATAAACCCTTCATTTGCGATGAGTCCTAACAAAATTCCAATGATTACGGCAATAATTAGTTTAGATATGGTACTGGAAAATAACTTTTTCATGTTTCTTTTTTCTGTTTATATCGTTACAAGAAGGGGATAAGTTACAGGACATGAAAAAGGATGGGGAATAGAGGCGTGGAAAAGGGTGGGTGTCAAAAAAAAGTTACAAGTTAAAGGTTCGAATTAAAGTGTTAGCCTTATGTGGCTGGCAATAACCGACAACCTGTTAACTTGTAACTTGCAACTCGCGAAGGAGACTTTTACAATCCTAGGACTTCTTTTCCTTGTTTAAAAAAGATGTCTTTCGGGATATTTGCATCCGCGATGCGGTCGAGATCTTTTTGTAAAACCGGGGTTACGATACCTTTTTCTGCGACGAGTTTAGCGGCAGTTTCGATGTCACCGTCACCTTCGATCGTGATGTATTCTCCAGCGATTACCTCGATGTCTTTCTTCATTTTTTCGAAGTCGATCGTGTAGTAGCCCGTGGCTTCGTCTCTGGAAATAGCTCCGCTTTCCATGAAATGAGCGAATTGCATCATGTTGGCTTTACCGTGAGCACTGGCGGCCCCAAAGCGGGTGGAACGGAAGATTCCGGCAATGAAAGTCACGTAATTATCCATGAGGTCCTTGTTTTTGATAATGTCCCACTCAGCCAGTTTGGTAACGAGGAATAGTCCCAAGATATCGGCTTTACCCTCTTCGATAGAGGTATAGTAGTTTTGTAAAGCGGAACGAACGTCTTGTTTATCTTTAATCGTGTAGTTCACCCCTAGCCCGTGAGCGACTTCGTGGAACATGGTATTCTCGAAGAAAGCGTCGAAGTTGACGTGTTTCTGTTGTTCGGGGTTAATCAACAACTTGGAGATCGGCACGACCATTTTGTCGAATTTGGCTTGCATGGAATTCTTTAATTGCAGTTTACGGCTTCCCTTGGCAGCGTGTACTCTCGGGTCGTTCGGTAAGTTGATGGCGATGTTTTTACTTCCGGCATTACAATCTCCCGCATAGTAGATTACGTCGTAAGCGTTCATATCGGGGTTCGCATTTGCTTTTTCTTTTTTGTATGCCGCGGGTACGGGTAAGTTTTCCTGTAATCTAGGTAAATATTGAGCGTATAAAGAGAGGCGTTTGCTCCATTCTTTATCTTTTACAAGGATTTGGCCGGAGTGAGCGGCTTTGTACCCGTATAATTGATCTTCGTAGGTTTCGATCGGGCCGACCACGAAATCAAGCGTGTTGTCTTGCATATCCATCCATGCTAGATCACTGGCTAAGTAGTCATCATCAAGAAGAGCTTTTGCTCTCAAGGATAAGTATTTTTTTAAGCCCGGGTCTTCGGCTAATTCGGCGGCTTGATCCAGTAATTCGGAAGCTTTTGCCACTTCTTCCGGGTATGCTTCATGGAAAGAAAGCACGATAAGTTGTCCGGTCGTGTCCCGGCGGATGACGCTGTACCAGTCGGTTTTCCGAGGATCTTTCAAAGCGTCGAATTCCTCTTTGGTCATGTCCGTGGGGTAGAAATTGGCTCCTAGCGGTTTCGGGCCGAAGCCGTCGATGAAGGGTTGGTTGGCGTTCAAACGATCCCAAGGGCCGTAGTTGATAGAGATGTATTTGAGAGCCGCAGAATCCTGGGCGAATTGTTGCATCAATTCACTTTTGTCCCCGTAGGCATTCTGCCAGAAGATATCCTCCATGATATGTGCCACTTCGATGAAGAGCGGGATCATCTTCTTCTCGTTTTCTGTCAGTTTGGAGATGTCCGTGGTCAAAGCAAATTCCGCGTATTGGTCAGCGAGAGGCTGGTAGGGACTTTGCTTGGTTTCTTTCTTGGCCTCTTTACAAGAGAACATGAAAATACCTAAAGATAGAAATAGGAATAGTTTTCTCATTTTTATAAATTTTGTGTTTGAGTATTTGAGGGACGAATTTATAAAAACAAGTGGAGGTATGAAAAGAATTTCGAATATAATGTTTCGTGATGCTTGATTTCTGTCGGAAAACGGGTATAAAACAAAATCCACGTATGGCGTTGTTCGGCAGGCGTGGATTTTGAAGTGAATATCTTGGTTCAGAAGTTTACCCCGAACCCGATCGTGAACGGGTGGACTTCGGGAGCTTTGTCGGATTTCATCATGTTGTTTATCGTGTAGCTTCCCCATAATGCCAGTTTGTAGTAACCGATGCGGACAACGGCATCCGCTTTCACGGGGTTCATGTTGTAATTCCCGGAATGTTTTAAGCGACGGGTATCCCCGTTTTCATTCTTGTAGACAATTTTGGTTTTCGTGTGTAATCTCAGACCGCCCATGATCCCGGCGGCCACGTAAGCACGTTGGTACTTCTTGGCCGGGAATTGCCATTCGAACATGAGGGGAACGGTAAGGTAGAGATTCTTGAGAGAACTTTTTTTCACGTGATCCATGGTCAGGGGAGCGATATGCCCGTTTTCACCGCGGAGTATGCTATTTTTGTGTTCAAATCTCAGGCGTTGGTATTCGAGGCCTACCCCCGTGACAAGTCCGATGTTATTGAGGGAATTCAAACGCATGCTATACTGGAACATGTTGAATTGCATCACGAGTGAATTCTTACGTTCCAAATCCATGTAATCCGATTCCTCGTCCAGTTTGTACTTGACATTGGCAAAATCCGCAAACCCGAGGTTGAACCCGCTCCAGTGTCCCCGGAATCGTGGGTTCTGGCTACGTTGGTACACCCGGCGATGGATGGGATCGCTTAACACTTCTGTTTTCCAGATATCTCCTTTGCTCTTCTTCTCTTGAAGGTGAACCTGCTTTATTTTAGCGTCGATCGTGTCGGCTTGACAGGTCTTTCCCGCTTGGGCGAGGAGGGAAAAGGATAGTAATAAGGTCAACGTGATAATAATGCTTCTCATGATATTATGATTGTAATGGGTTTATTTACGAGTCTCTTCGTTAAATCTGACCGAGTTAAAAAATTTCTCTTTTTGCGGTTTGATTTCTTCCAGGTCTTCGGTTTTTCCCCCGATGGTGAGTTGATACATGCAATTATCTCTGAATATAAATCGTTTAAAATAGGTCATTTCATGTTCATCTTTCATGACGGTGTAACAGATTTCCCAGATTTCCATGTTCTTGCTAGGGATGACGGTTTCGCTGACGAGATTTGCCGAGGGTAGGGCAACCGATTCTTTTTTCATGGATATGTATAACTGGTTGACCGTATAGGCATCCAGAACTCCTTTTTCTTTTGTCAGTTGGGTGCAAACGGCCCCGAACACGCTGGTGATGTTTTTGGTTTGGAATATCCAAGATCGCATACCGTTCACCTCTTTTTTCAAACGCTCTCCCCGGCTGGGAAAGAAAAAAGAGATGTAATTATCCCCGTTTATTTTTACCCAACCGTCTTTTTCCGGGGCTAGGACGAGTAATCCGATAAGAATTATTTTAAGTATAGACATATCCGTTCTCTTTATTTCGTGAGTTAAAGATAGAAATTATTATTTTCGCGACAAAACTTATTTGATTGAAGATGATTGTCGGAGGAAAAGATGTAGGAGAACGGCCGTTAATTTTGGCACCGATGGAAGAGGTAACGAATCCCCCTTTCCGGAAATTTTGTAAGCGTTACGGGGCGGATTGGCTCTATTCAGAGTTCGTGTCAGCGGATGCCTTGGTTCGTTCGATCGACAAGACAGTCAGGAAGTTGACGATCGAGGATACGGAACGCCCGGTGACGATACAGATTTACGGGCGGTTTATCGATTCGATGGTCGAAGCGGCCAAGATGGTCGAGGAAGTGAAGCCTGATTTTATTGATATCAATTTTGGGTGCCCGGTGAAACGGGTTGCCGGGAAAGGAGCCGGGGCGGGAATGCTACGGGACGTGCCTTTGATGGTGGAAATGGCCCGGCAGATCGTGCAGGCTGTGAATATCCCGGTGACGGCGAAGACCCGCCTAGGTTGGGATTGCGAGAATATTATCATTGATGACGTGGCGGAACGTTTGCAGGATATCGGGATCAGTGCGCTGGCCATACACGGGCGGACTCGTTCGCAGATGTATAAGGGAGAGGCGGATTGGGAGCCGATTGCCCGGGTAAAACAGAATCCCCGGATAAAGATTCCTATTATCGGGAACGGGGATATCGATTCTCCCGAGAAGGCGAAAGAGGCTTTTGAACGGTATGGCGTTGACGGGGTGATGATCGGGCGAGCTACGATCGGGAAGCCCTGGATATTCGAACAGATTAAACATTATCTAGAAACGGGAGAGAAGTTACCGGAACAATCGGTTCAAGAACAGGTGAATATTATCAAAGAACAGATATTGTTGTCGATGGCGTGGCTGGATGAGGTGCGAGGGTTATTTCATATGCGTAGGCATATGGCTTGTATGTTTAAAGGTTTGCCGCATTTCCGAGATTTGCGGATTCAGATGTTACAAGCTCCCGATATTCAGACCTTGTGGGAGGTATTCGACAAGATTGTCGAGCGCTACGGGGCAATGGATTTAGAGGATTTGGAAGGCTGATCGGGAAAAAATAAGTACTGGTTACTACCACGATTTAATATTTGGGAATGACCAATTTTTAGGAGTTCAAATATTTTTTTGAAGAGAGGAAGGGTAAGTCTATAAAGTCAAAACGGTCTGTCGATATGAAATCGTGGCTTTTGACTTTATAGACTTTTGCTCTACACGACCATGTAAATGATGGCAGCGATCAGGGTTCCGGCTAGGGGACCTAAAACGGGAATCCAAGCGTAGTCCCAGCCGCTTTTGCCCTTGCCCGGAATGGGTAAAATGGCGTGCATGATCCGGGGAGCCAGGTCCCGTGCCGGGTTAATGGCGTATCCGGTGACACCTCCCAAAGAAAGCCCGATGACCCAAACGATGAAGGATACGGGGATGGCCCCGACGGAACCTAAGCCGATGGGGGTTGTCGTGTCAACATCTGCGATGAGTTCCGCTCCCGTGATGTAGAAAACGGAAAACATTAACACGAACGTGGCGATGAGTTCAACCCCGAAGTTGACCACATTGTGGCGGATTTCGGGGGCCGTGCAGAATACACCCAGTTTCACGGCAGGGTCTTCCGTAACTTTGAAATGATCGTAGTAGACGATCCAGACAAGGAAGGCTCCTAATGCGGCTCCAAGCATTTGTGCGATTATGTAAGGGGGCACGCTGGCCCATGGAAATTTCTCGGCAATAGCGAAACCTATCGTGATGGCGGGATTCAGGTGAGCTCCGCTATAAGGCCCTGCGATGACGACTCCGGTGAACACGGCAAGCGCCCAAGCTGTCGTGATCGTGATCCAGCCACTTTGAAATCCTTTGGTCTTTTTCAAGACGACGTTGGCTACCACGCCGTCTCCCAAAAGGATCATGGTCATCGTTCCAAGTAGTTCTGCGGTAAATGGAGACATGATTTAAGATTAAAGTTAAGAGATAAAAACTGAAAGCGATGAGTTGAAAGGGGGGAACTAGTCTCCCAGTTCCTCCCATGCTTGTGCCCGGGCCACAGCCTTGTGCCACATGTGTAATATTTTCTCGGAATGTTCTTCCGTATCTTCCGGGTTAAATTCTTTATCTACGCTCCATTGTTGGCGCAAATCTTCGGAATCCCGCCAGAATCCGGTGGCAAGACCTGCCAGAAGTCCTGCTCCTGTTGCAGCCAGCATGGACACCCATACATTGTGTCCGCTGAGCATCATCATGATACAAACAGCGCCGCCTGTACATAAAGTTCCGTCAACGGTAAGAT
>OGIE01000176.1_pt1 | contig 90885 bp, 73 predicted proteins | sample 1571581 | NCBI WGS metagenome assembly OGIE01 (sample SAMEA2582021, study PRJEB24529) | metagenome | biome: Human gut stool | place: China | collected 2011
GGGAATCGAACCCACGTATCCAGCTTGGAAGGCTGGTGTTCTACCATTGAACTACGCCCGCAGATCATTACAATCTACTTTTTATGTGTTGTCTCACACAGTCGGGGTGACAGGATTCGAACCTGCGACTTCCTGGTCCCAAACCAGGCGCTCTAGCCAAGCTGAGCCACACCCCGGATGTTTTGAAATCGCTTGTTCCAGCTCTGTTTTCGTTCCAACCGCTGTCGAACAACGCGAGTATCATTATAAAACACACATCGGTATTTGTCAACACTTTTTGCAAAACTTTTTTTATTTTTTTCTTTTGCTCGTTTTTGCCCGTTTTTCCAAGGAAAATCAGAGCAGATCTCTCAGAAGGGTATTGGCACCCCTCTGAGAAATCTTGTAATTCTCCGAATCTCCCACCTATCCTCCTACCTATCAAAAACAGGAAAATTCAGATAATCTCTTACAGGTAATATGTGTGGAAATGCACGCGACCATCGTCCTCCATATCCATAATCATGTAGGACGGACGGCGTCCCTCCTGTCTCGGGTAAGAAAGACTGCCCGGATTCAGAATCGTCACCTGATCGCCGATCTCCAGATAAGGGCGGTGCGTGTGACCGTACATTGCGATGTCACAGCCTCGCTCGATCGCCTCCTGCTCAAGTGTCTCAACACCGAGAGAAACGTTGTAGTAGTGACCGTGGGTCAGGAGAATCCGGTGCGGTCCAAGCTCAAGCTCGATCTCCCGTTCAAGTGATGAGAAAAAGTCGTTGTTTCCGCGAACCATGACGATCTCACAGCCCTCGTTGATCCACTTCGGGATTTCCACTTCGCTTCCCTCCGAGTCCCCGAGATGGATCATCATATCGAGCGGAGCTTCTTCCTTCAGAACCCACTTCAGATTATCATCCTTCCGATGCGTATCACTCACAATCAGAATTTTCATCTATTTATTTTCCTCCCCGAGAACTTTTCGCAATTCTTCTTTCATCGCTGAGAGCGCTTTTCCCCGATGGCTAATCTGATTTTTCTGCTCCATCGTGATCTCTGCGGATGTCTTTCCAAATTCAGGAAGATACAGAATCGGATCGTAACCGAATCCACCACAGCCTGCCGATTCTTTGGCGATCAGACCTTCCATCGTCGCCTCCGTGTGAATCACACGACCATCCGGAAGCACGCCTGCAATGTTGCAGACAAAACGCGCGGAACGCTCCCCGCCCTCCGCGTCTTTGAGACGGTCAATGATCGCCTGATTCTTGATCTCATAGGAGGTATCCTCACCGAGATAACGCGCGGAAAGAATTCCCGGCTCTCCTCCGATATAATCCACGACAAGTCCGGAATCATCCGCAAGGACGATGCCCCCCGTGCAGTTCCAGACTGCGCGCGCCTTGATCTCTGCATTTTCAGCAAAGCTCTTTCCATTTTCCTCGATTTCCGGTGTTGCTCCCGCTTCCTTCATCGATAAAATCTCACAGCCGAGATCCCCGAGAATCTCCCGAATCTCCCTCATTTTTCCGGCATTTCCGGTTGCAAATACAATTCTATGTTTCATTTATTTCTCTCTCCCTCTTTTTCTCCCTGTCAAATATTTTTTCTCTATCTCATTTCTATTCCATTACAACCTGCAATTGATTCCTTGAATTCAAGCCAAGGCTCAGGCTCGCTCACCCGCTCTTTTTTTCAATCCTCGTATATGCCTTCAGACACAGATTGCAGTTCTGAGCTTCCTCCGTCCGCTCCCACTGGCTTCCATCCGGGCTCACATATCCCTCTCCATCGCTCAAATCCACGCGGAAACGCCCGTCTCCGGTGTCATACTCGACTGCGGCGGGATGAACTGCCCCCGGTGTCTTCAATCGCACCATGACCGCAAATCGTGTCTGAGGCGGGATGCGTACCGACTGGTCAAGAGAAATCGTATAATAACCGGCATCCTCAAGTTTCCCTTTTGCGCGGGACAGCTTTGTCTTCTTTGCTCCCCCCGCAGAGAGTTTCGCGATCACCGACTCCTGATTTTCCGGAACCTTCGGAATCACATAGACCTCATACTCTGTGTCCCGGTCTGTCGCATAAAATCCAACCGCGCAGAGTGTCTCCGCGCTCTCCCCGGAACGATACACATTTGTCGCCCAGACCGTCTCCTCCCCGTAGCCAATCTGGCCGAGCCATCCACACAGATCACTCTGATAAATCCGGCTGTAATTGTCCGGGTCCTCTGTCCGCGAATAGACCAGGTTTGTCTTTCCGAGATTCCGGTCATAATAGGATACATAAAAGTATCCCGCCTCTCCAAACTGAGTTCCCCAACTGTTCTCACAGAGATACGCCCCATTTCCCGGAACCTTCGTTGTGAAGTTCTCTGCCGGAAAATCATCGTCCCAGCCCACAATCACGACATCGTGGTTTGGAACCTCCTCTCCCTGATAACAGTAAGCCTGAGTCTCCTGATTGTAATAGGCAGTATCCGCCCCTGCCTTCTGAAGTGCCGTGTAAAGCGAACTCTGCACACCTCCGGTCGTATAGACCGCGCGCTTGATCGCCTCACGGTCTCCCTCAGGCAAGAGACGGATCTCCTGAACGTGTTTTACCGGTAAGAGTCCGTCCGGCGAGATCCCATCTCCATAAGGGTCCTGAGACTCCAATACCGGACCCCGCCATGACAGAAGATACGCCATCGCCATCACGTAGTCCCCGCCTTCTTCCGAGTTCAGAATAAAGTCCGGATCGTGCACCATATGGTCCTCCGAGAAATCATAGGACTCCTCCGGAAGCAGAGAGCTTTCAAGCGCCTGCATCGACGCAAACGCCCAACAGGTTCCCTTCTCTCCCTGATCCTTGACCATAGATGTTCTGCCGTCCTGTCTCGCATCATAGAATCTCGGAAGAGGCTCTTTCATGCTTTCCGCACCTTTTGACTCACTCTGAGCCTGTCCCTGATCCGCTGTACTTTCCTGCTCTGTGGTGTTTTCTTGATCTGCAAGCTCTTCCTGCTCTGTAGTCTGACGATTCCCTTTTGAATTTACGTTTGAGTCTTCGCTCTCCCACCGGAATCTCCCACAGCCGGAAGTCAGGGAAACTACCATCAAAACGATGAAAAAACAACACCCCCGTCTGCTCTTCCCAAGTCCTGCTCTGCTTCTACTTCTCCTCATGCTCCGGTTTGCGCTTCGGTGGCTTCGGCCCGAGGAACTGATAGAAATACGTCTTCATCATGCCGTTGTAGATCTTACGGTTGCGGTCTGCCTTTCGTCCCATATATCGCTCGACCTCCTCATACGAGGTGATGATAAATGCTGACCAGCTGTCAAGAGATGCAAAACGCTCTCCGATCTGGCTGTACAGTTCCGGAAGATTCTTCTTGTCCTCAATACGCTCTCCGTAAGGCGGGTTCGTGATCAGAAAACCGTATTTCTTCGGGTGGCTGAGCTGACTCACCGGGCGCTGTTGGAAATGAATCAGGTGCGCCACACCCGCGGATTCCGCATTTGCTCTTGCGGACTTGATGATGTCACCATCCACATCGTATCCCTGAATGTCAACGCTCACACTGTCATCGACAAGCTCTTCGGCCTCGTCCATCGCCTCATACCAGCACTTGCGCGGAATCAGGTTCTTCCAGTCCTCTGAGAGGAAGGAACGATTCATTCCCGGTGCGATGTTGGCAGCGATCATTGCCGCCTCAATCGGAAACGTTCCACTTCCGCAGAACGGGTCAACGAGGATTCTGTCCTTGTTCCACGGAGTCAGCATAATCAATGCCGCTGCAAGGGTCTCCGAGATCGGTGCCTTGCTCGTCAGTTTGCGGTATCCGCGCTTGTGCAGGGACTCTCCGGTCGTATCGAGTGCCACGGTGATCACATCCTTGTAAAATGCCACACGGATCGGATAGGAAGCACCGGTCTCCGGAATCACATCCACGCCGTATGCGCGCTTCATGCGGTCGACCATCGCCTTTTTCATAATCGACTGGATATCGGACGGGCTGAACAGCTTACTCTTGATCGAGTTTGCCTTCTTGACCCAGAATTTTCCGTCTACCGGAATGTACTCCTCCCACGGAAGTGCCTTCGTCTTCTCAAACAGCTCATCAAACGTCACCGCCCGGAATTCTCCGACTTTCAACAGCACTCTCTCCGCTGTCCGCAGAAAGACGTTTGCTCTGCATATCGCCTCTGCGTCTCCGATGAATGTCACCTTTCCATCTTCCACTCGGGAAATCTCATATCCCAGATCCAGAATCTCTCTCTTGAGCACCGCTTCCAGTCCAAAGTGGCAAGGTGCAATCAGTTCGTAGGTTTTTATCGCCATATGTTTTCTTTTCTCCTGCTCGATCATCATCTTCGATGATCGCTGTTCTTTCTAAGTTCTTTTTAAGTTTTTTTAAAAGGTGATCTCTTTCACGATATTGCCGTCAAAATCAATGATCCGGAACGTCTTTCCATCCAAAATCGCATAAGTTGCCGGATTTCCGCCCTTCGGAATTGACACGGAACCCGGATTGAGGATGTAGTTCTCCCCTACCTTGTCCGCACGAAGCAGATGGGTGTGACCGTGAACAAGGATATCTCCTGCCTTTAACGGTGGCATATGCTCCTCATTGAAAATATGTCCATGTGTCGCAAAAAAAGTGAGATCGTTGAGCTCAAGCAGAGCATAATCTGCCATCACCGGGAAATTCAAAACCATCTGGTCGACCTCCGCCTCACAGTTTCCGCGGACGGTACAGATCTCATTCTTGCGCTCATTGAGCATTGCAATCACTTCCTTCGGCGCATACTCCTTCGGAAGATCATTTCTCGGTCCGTGATACAAAAGATCACCAAGCAAAATCAGACGCTCTGCGCCGGAACGGTCATAAGCCTCCAGCATCTTTCTGCAATACCACGCAGATCCATGAACATCTGATGCAAACATATATTTCTTCATCATCGTTTTCTCCTCACAGTTGCCCTTTTCCATCCAGAGTGTTTTATTCTCATATTTTTCTTTTGTTCTCGCGTTTTATCCTTGCGTTTTGTTCACGCCTTCCGCGCTCTTGTCGCTTTCGCAAACTTCTCTGTCAGAAAATGTCAGAAAAAGTCAACCATTCTCCTTCCCTTGTTTTCGGGGCATCTCGTCCCCTGATTGTTACATAATATTTTATAACCTCACCAGATAGTTGTCAACGAAAGACGTCACTGTTCACGCGTTGCGCAAATAACTGAAAGACCCATGAGCCCCTACCCAGTGAGATACTTTCCGCAGTATCCCTCGATTCCTCCATACAGATCCGCTGTCTGAAATCCCATCGCAGACAACGCTCTTGCCACCAGAAGGCTGTTCGGACCATGATAACAGTAAAGAACAATCAGACGGTCTCCTGGAAACTCTGAGATCCGCAGACGCCAGGAATCTCCTGGAAAATTGATCGCCCCGCAAATATGACCCATCTCATAATCCCGGCGCTCCCGCAGATCTGCCAAAAAGATCTCTCTTCCTTCGTCAAGATAGCGTTCCAGATCTCTACTTCCGATCAGACACCACATGCAAAACCCTCTATTGTCCTCTTTTTATCAGCATATGTAACGGTCTCCCACTTTGTCCCAAAACCTTCAAAAGAAACTGGGAAACAAAGCGGAGACCCTCTGAGAATTTCCAGAGTTTTTACTGCTCGTGCCGGTTGCTCTGGTTGTTCATCTTGTTGCGAGAGGAATTTCTCTCATAATTTTTCTCGCGGTAATTCTGGTAATCCTCATAATCCCCGGTGTTGTTCTCACTGCGGTTCGAGTAGGAATCACGGCTGTAATTTCTCGCATTGTTTCTGCTGTTATTCTCGTTTCTGGTGCTGTTTTTACTGTTGTTTCTCATGCTGTTCTGATTGCTGTTCTGTCTGTTGTTCTGACTGTTATTCTGGTTGTCGCTGTAAGAATCTCTCATGTGATTTTCCTCCTGAACATCCTAATTTTTTGATGCAGGATTAGTATGATCCTTCCCTGTCGAATCCATACCGGAAGATTCTGGTTTCCAGTTAATCTCTTGCAATTTTTTGACGTATAACGTATAATAAACTCGAAGAAAATCGATTTCCCTTAAAATCATTTTCTTCAGCCTTATTAATTATTTTATACTCCCCTCAGAAAGAGTCGGAACAGCTCCCCTGTCCCGGCTCTTTCTCCATTTTCCATTTTTGAGGAGATAATTTTGAAGATAAAAAAAATATGCCTTGGCGCATTCTATCAAAGTTTTTTTATATGATAGGACACAATTTTCTATCATACAAAAAAGACGGCAAAAGGCCATACAACGCCTCATCCCGTCTTTTTATTTTATGTATTTTCCTGCTGTCCTATTCAATTTCTCTATTTCTCATTTTTAACTGATTCTGGTCTGACAGATAAGTGAAAATCAGAATCGATTAGAATACACTGACAATCTTGATCGGTGTGCGGTAGTTCCACTTGGAAACTTTGATACCGGTACGCTCTGTGGATGCGTGAACGATCTTGCCATCTCCAATGTACATCGCTACATGGCTGATGCTGGAGCCACTTCCGTAGAAGATCAGATCTCCCGGCTGCATATCATTTGAACTAATCTTGTGTCCCTGTGTTGCCTGAGAGCTTGAGGAACGATTCATGGAGATTCCTGCTGCATGCTCCATAACATATTTTACAAATCCGGAACAATCAGCTCCGGTATGTGGGTCATTTCCACCTGCACGGTACTTTCCGCCTACAAACTGAAGTGCGTAAGCTACAACATTCTGGCGAGCATCTGCCTTTGCCTGAACTGCTGCTTCCTCGGCTGCCTTTGTTTCCTCAGCTGCCTTCTTCTCTGCGAGAGCTTTCTGAACAGCGATATCCGGACCAGCCTGCATATCGATAACCTCTGCCTCGGCATCTGCTACCTCTTCTTCCTCAATCTGAACGGCTTCCTCGACAACCCCTGCCACGTTCTCGATTTCCGGAATCTCAAGCTCTGGGAGATTCAATGCCTCAGAGATTTTAATTGCCTTTGTTGAGGTCTCTGCGCGGGATACCATAGGGCTTGTCCAGAATACAGAACCCGTTGCCAGCACTGCTGTGGCTATATAAAGTACCGATTTATTCATTTCCTACATCCACTCCAATCCAGAATTTGTATTTACGTTGTTTGTTATTTCTATGATTTCTATGTTCTCAAACCGATGCCGGAGAGGGCTTCCACCGTTTTACAGCTTCCAGCTCTCTTCCGGCACCGTAATTATTACATAATTATTAAATATGTTACATCGTTATTATACATATTCAGATTGGGCGCGTCAAGTTTTTTGGACCATTGTTTACATTTTATTAATATTTTGTGACGGTTTCCTGCGCAGTTTTCTCTGTTTTTTTGTCACTATTGACTTATTCGATTCTCCCATTCGACTCTCATAGCAATCAAGCTAAGGCGCAATCGGCTTCGCCTCTTCACCGCCGGCTATCTCTCTACCGTCCCTTCACAAACCACATCACTAACATCACGAGGAAAATGATCGGAAGAAGCGGAATCAGAACACTCAAAATTCCTCCCACAATCGTGATGATCAGCGTCACCACCAAGATAGCGACAAGAACTGCTCCGAGCTTCCAGTACCACTTATTCAAATCGTAATAGTGCACACTGGAATTGCCTGTAAAAATATTTCCCTGCTGTCCCTGTGATTCGCCGTCACCTGCATATCCGCCATCCGCAGCACCCGCAGATCCGAATGGAATGAAGGAGCGATACTCCTCAAACATTCCTTCTCCCGCTCCCGGCGTTGCATCCATAATTGTTCTCGCAATCAGACGCGGATCTCCGAGTTCTTCCATCACATCCCTCTCGGATCTCCCCTTCTGCACCTCTGAGCGGATATAATCGCTGTAATAGCGCAGATTTTCCCGCACAGTCTCAGGTGGTACATTTCCAGAAAGAGCTGACTGCAATCCCTGTAAAAATTCTGTCTTATTCATCGTCTTCTCTGTCTTCCTCTCATTCCGTTCTCATCCGACTTCCTATATCTGTCTACATTTGTCTGTCCCAGTTTTTCTCGCTGTATTTCTCTGCCTCTATTTCTCTGGCTGTATTTCTTTAGCTTTACTTCTCTGGTGTTATTTCTTTCGCTTTGTTTTTCTGCCTTTATTCCAATCTCTATGACTTTGTTTTTCTGACCGTCCTTGTCAAATTTTATTTTCTCATTTCTTAATCATTCTGTTCCTTGATGTCACCTCTTCTAAATGCTGCCACAAGCTCGGTCAGATCCTCAATCATCGCCTTCAGTTCTTTTCCCTTGTCGGTATTTCCAACCATCACCCTGCTCTTCATCTTCTCAACGATGGAGACGCGCGGAGTGCTCTCCACATCCGGATTAAACGGCTTGTGCTCCGCAAGTGCCAGATGATTGGAATTGTAAATCAGAGTGTAGCCCGCAATTCCCGTGTATTTCTGATAAGCCTTTGACAGACCTCCATCAATGACAAAGAGTTTTCCGTTTGCCTTCACCGGTGTCTCTCCATCCTTGATCTTCACCGGCACATGACCGTTGATGATATGAGAGCCCTGTTTCGACAGTCCGAATTCCTCAAAAATCCGGTCGCAGACCTCCTCTTTCTGACTCAACTTGTAGTACGGATTCATGTGTTCTCGCTGAAGTGCCTTGTCTGCAACAAAGTAATGCTCAAATGTCGTCATCTTATCTTTTCCAAATACCGGTGATTTCGCTCCGCACCACAGATACCACATGAAATCTTTCGCGCGCTCCTTGCCCGGCTCTCCATCGTTCAGGAAGTAAGCCTGGCGGATCTGACCACTGATATAATCCATCAGCGCACGACCGGACAGCGGTTCGCCGTCGCAGATCATCTCCTCGAAACTGCCATCCTCCTTCATCGGGATACATCCGTGATACATCAGGTTGCCATTACAGCACTTGTAAAGCTCTCCTCTCGCATAGAGGAAACGGATGTGGCGGTGCAGAAGCTCACTGTGCTTAAATGAGAGCACGAGCGTGTGGAGAAGTTCTTCCTCCTCCTTCGAGAGCTTGAGCGGATGTGCCGGATCGATTGTCGGGAAATTCGTGTCAAGAAGCGGGTAGCTCTTTCCGCCGATCGTCACGGTTCCTGCATTGTAATCCACCTGCTCGAGCAAGATTCGATCATCCATCTTGTATCCCGGATGACGACGGATAATCTGACCCTCCACCTTGAACTGGAGCACTGCAATCGCCTTGTGCATCTTTGCCGCAAGTCCCGGATCAACCGCATCGTAAATGTTCTGGTCGAGAATCTTCGGCGTAAAACGGGTACACGGATCATCGCGGTAAACCTTCGCCGCAAACATCGAGAGCGGACGCAGATTAATTCCATATCCATCCTCAAGCACATCAAAGCTGTTGTAGCTGATCGCAATTCTCAGAACGTTGCAGACACACGCCGGATTGCCGGTTGCCGCACCCATCCAGGAGATGTCATGATTTCCCCACTGAATGTCGACATCGTGGAACTGCATCAGCTCATTCATGATGATGTCCGCGCGCGGTCCTCGATCAAAGATGTCTCCGATGATGTGCAGATTGTCAATCGTCAGGTTCTGGATCAGCTCACAGATTGCAGAAATGAACTTGTCTGCAACCTTCGTGTCAATGATCGCACGAATGATTTCCCCATAATATACCCGTTTATTCTCATCATTATAATCCACATGAAGCAATTCGTCGATGACGTAGGCGAACTCCTTCGGCATCTTTTTTCTGACTTTGGAGCGGGTGTATTTTGATGCCACGACCTTGCAGATCTCCACAAGACGATAGATCGTGATTCTCTGCCAATCCTCCGTGCATCGATCCTCCGCGATCAAACGCGCCAGATTGCGGTCCGGATAATAGATCAGATTCGCCAGTTCAACCTGCTCATCCTCCGGAATAATGTGACCAAATGTCTCACGAATTTTCTCACGGATAATTCCGGACGCACTCCGAAGCAGGTAAACGAATGCCTCATACTCTCCGTGAAGGTCACTGAAGAAATACTCGGTTCCCTTCGGCAGACCACAGATTGCCTTTAAGTTGATGATCTCACTCGAAGCCGCCTTGACACTCGGATATTCTCTCGCCAACAGCCTCAGATATTCCAAATCTCTCATAATACATCTTCTCCCGCTCCGCAACATGTTACTGTTTCTGTGTTGCATAAACAGTAACGGATTTTGCCGGTGCTTTCCATTCTAAGTCGGCAAAATCTGCTACCACCACTGTATCATTCGGCATTTTCCGTTCAGAAGATGCCTACCCGTGTACAGTAACACAAAACTATAAAACTACAACTTTCCCTGCCAGTAAACATTGCATTTTTTATAGAATTATAGTAGCATAAAGTAATGTTGGGGTCAAATCCTTACTGAGGAGAAAGTCACTCTGAATTATGTATCAGGTTGTTAAAACTGGAGGAATACACATGGAACAATTATATGTTTTTGGAACCGGAAATGCCGCTGTCACCCGTTGCTACAACACCTGTTTTGCGATCAGGCAGGATGATCAGTTCTTCATGGTTGATGCCGGAGGCGGAAATGGAATTCTTCGCATTCTCGAAGATATGAATGTCCGCTACGAGCAGATCCATCATCTCTTCGTGACTCACGAGCACACCGATCACATTCTCGGTGTCGTGTGGATGGTTCGCTTTGTCGCAACCCGCATCCTGAACGGAAGCTATGAGGGCGATTTTCATATCTACTGCCACGAGGATCTCGTCTCCACGATCGACACATTTTGCCGTCTGACACTTCAGGGCAAACTTTACCGTCTAATCGGTGACCGGATTCACCTGACCGCTGTCCACGACGGTGAGACCCTCCATATTCTTGAAAGTGATGTAACTTTCTTCGACATTCATTCCACGAAGGCAAAGCAGTACGGATTCACAATGAGACTCAAGAACAGAAAGCGTTTGACCTGTGCCGGAGACGAGCCGTACAATGATCTGTGTGAGAAATACGTCGCCGGCAGTGACTGGCTTCTCCATGAGGCATTCTGTCTCTACGAGGACCGCGAGCGATTCAAGCCCTACGAGAAACATCACAGCACCGCAAAAGATGCAAGCGAACTGGCAGAACGTCTCGGTGTCGCAAACCTTGTACTGTGGCACACGGAGGACAAGACCCTTGCCACCCGCAAGGAGCTCTACACCGCCGAAGCCCGCAAATATTTCCACGGAAATGTCTATGTACCGAACGATGAGGAGATTCTGGATCTGTAAAGAAAAAGATCTGGCTATTGAAATTCTTCAGCCAGATCTTTTTTGCTGTTTGTTATTATACGCTCTCCGATCAATTAACTTAGTCCGTCTTCGGCGTTCCATCATATCCGAGGATCGTTCCATCCGGTGTCATCGTATTCGTAAGCATCACGCCATTCTTGTCGCAGTAATATCTCTTTCCGTTCCAATCGATCCATCCGGTCTTCATGTAACCGTCCTCACCGAAGAAATACCACTTGCCATCAATTTCTTCCCAGCCATTCCTGGTGTAGGTCTTATCGCTGTGCTTATACCACCAGCCGATCTGATCCGATACCCACTCTCCGGTCACTGGCATTCCTCCACCTTCTCCATTTCGGATTCTTGTGGCGTCCTCAGAACTCAGGGTGATGACGGTAGACTCCTTCCAGGTTCCCTTGTTATCCTGGTTGACCTTGTTGACCGGGCGTACCTTAACCTGATAATCTCCCGGTTTCGTCATTGCACTCTGGAAATTGTAATGAGAATCTGTCGTCGTAAGCATCGTCGCTCCAACGCCCTCGCCATTCCGGTACAGTCGCACTTCATAACTTCCTGCGCCTCGAACTTCCTTCCAGATTGCATATCCATTGTTTGTCAGCATCACATCTGACTGATCCCCGACCGTCTCTGCGAGCGACGGCAGTTTCACCGTGAGCTTAAGCGTCTCCGAGGAATCCTCCTTCGTCGCCTTGACATAGGTTGCACCGGAGAGCTTCACAGAGCTTGCCTTTGTCAGTGAGAAATAGTATCCGGCTTCAGCCCTCAGATAGATGCTGATCTTCGGGATGTCATTTTCCTCCCACTCGAAACCGTCATTCTCCACATCGTAGTAATCGTAGTAGTATTTTCCTCCCTTGACGCTCACATCAATGGTCTCTTCTCCGATTCGCGTCTCCGGCTGAATCTCTGCCTCCACCTCAATATTCACAGAACTGATTCTCTTTCTGCTCGCTCCAAAAACCGGCATCGCTACCAGCCCTGCAAACAGACATCCGAGCGTCAGCAATCCTGCGATTTTTGCGGCTGTCTTTGTCTTTCTCACTTGTTCCCCCTCCATCTCCATATGCTGATTTCTGGTATTTCTCAGACCACTTCGTTACTGTTCACACGTATACAGTAACACCTTTTCTGCCTTCACTGTATTACACGAAAACTCTCCTGTCAAGCGACTTCCCTGATTCGTAAACTTTAAAGCAAAATCGTAAGAAAAAAGCTAAGTATTATGATCAATAAGCCTGTCCCTGCAAAGCTTTAAATTGAATCAGACGCCATCGCCCATAAAATGAAAAAGACCGGAGATGTACGGGCATTTCTGCCACATACATCCTCGATCTTTTTGTACTCTATGATAGTGATATTCTGTCTATCATCTATCATTTTATAGCTCATTTATTTCGCGTAATCAGTTGCACGAGACTCACGGATCACATTCACCTTGATCTGTCCCGGATATTCCAGCTCATCCTCGATGCGCTTGGAAATCTCGCGTGCCATCAGCACCATATCATCGTCGGAAACCTGTTCCGGAACAACCATGATACGCACCTCACGACCTGCCTGAATCGCAAAAGACTTGTCTACTCCCTTGAAAGAGTTCGTGATATCCTCAAGCTGTTTCAGACGGTTTGTATACGTCTCAAGAGTCTCTCGTCTTGCACCCGGTCTTGCAGCGGAAATCGTATCTGCCGCCTGTACCAGACATGCAATCAGGCTCTGAGGTTCTACATCTCCATGATGGGACTCCACCGCATTGATCACAGTCGGGGACTCCTTATACTTCCGGCACAGTTCTGCACCAAGCTGTACATGAGAGCCTTCCATCTCGTGATCGACGGATTTGCCGATATCATGCAGAAGACCTGCACGCTTTGCCATACGAACGTCCACGCCGACCTCGGCTGCAAGAAGTCCGCAGAGCTGAGCGACCTCGATAGAATGTTTCAGTGCGTTCTGTCCATAACTGGTACGGAATTTCATCTTTCCAAGCAGTTTCACGAGCTCCGGATGGATTCCATGGATTCCAACTTCGAGCGTAGCGGACTCACCGTCCTCACGCATGTTCGACTCCACTTCGCGCTGTGCTTTCTCCACCATCTCCTCGATTCTTGCCGGATGAATACGTCCATCCACAATCAGGCGTTCCAGAGCAATCCTTGCCACCTCACGGCGGATCGGATCAAAACCAGAAAGAACAACTGCCTCCGGGGTATCATCGATGATCAACTCTACGCCAGTCAGGGTCTCTAAGGTACGGATATTACGACCCTCACGTCCAATGATTCGGCCCTTCATCTCGTCATTCGGAAGCTGTACCACCGATACCGTGCTCTCAGCCACATGATCTGCCGCACATCTCTGAATTGCAGTAACCACATAGTCTTTGGCCTTCTTATCGGCTTCTTCCTTTGCCTTGTTCTCCATCTCCTTAATCATCTTGGCAGTGTCATGCTTGACCTCCGCCTCAACAGATCGGAGAAGATATTCCTTTGCCTGCTCCGTTGTCAGTCCAGAGATTCGCTCCAGTTCCTCGATTCCCTTCTCATAGAGGGCTTCCGTCTCGGCGTTGCGCCGGTTTAAAGCCTCCTCACGGGCTGCGAGGGCTGATTCCCGCTTCTCCATGTTCTCTGATTTCTTGTCCAGATTCTCTTCCTTGCTCAGTACACGCCTCTCATAGCGCTGAAGTTCCGCTCTTCTTTCCTTTGTCTCTTTATCCAGCTCATTCTTCGTCTTTAAAGACTCTTCCTTCGCCTCCAGGAGAGCTTCTCGCTTCTTTGTCTCTGCCGTCTTTAACGCTTCATCTATTATCTCTCTGGCTTTTTCTTCCGCAGTCCCGATCTTTGCTTCGTAAGTCTTCTTCCGATTCGCAACTGCCAAAAACCAGCTAATAGGCGCCACAACACACAGTGTTAGTATAACCGCTATTACTATCATGACACAGGAGCACCTCCTTATTTAGTTTTCATTGTACACCAATACAACACTACAATTTTAAACTGTTTTATGCATTATGTCAAGCGTAACAGGGGTCTGCGCCAACCCTCTATGTAACTTTTATTTCCGCAAAAATCCGCTTATTTCTCGTCAAAATCCACCTTCATCTCGTCCATTGTTCGGCGGATCACATTCCAGGAAAAACCACGCCTTGCAAGCGATGCGGTCAGTTTGCGATAGACATCCGCCTCAAGTTTCTCTCCTGCGCGGTATCCCTTCTTCTCAAGGAAGACACGAACCTGACTCTCCTCATCAACCGGCTCCTCCTCGAGACAGGAGGCGATGATCTCCCGGCTCACGCCTTTTCGCTCTAAGACTGCGCGGATCTGACGCGCGCTCTTTTTCCCGGACTGGGAGCGGATAAACCGCATCGCATAGGCTTCGTCATCGAGATAACGGTATTCTCTCAAAAAGCGAACGGTCTCTTCGATCTCGTCCTTCGAATATTCCCGATCTAAAAGTTTCTGTCTCAGCTCCTGCTCCGTGCGATCCCGATACTCGAGAAGAGCGAGTGCGCTCTCTCTGGCACTTCTCTTCTCGCGAGTGCGTGACCTTGTACCTTTCGTGCCGGTATCTGTTTTTGTACTGTTACCTGTACCAGCACCTGCGTTCAGGCTAAGACTATTGCTGTTACTGAGACCATATTCCGAGCTTACATCCTCTTTGAGACCCGCACCGCTCCAGCCTCTATTCCTACTCCTCACCGTCAGTCTCTGCCTTATCTGCGGTCTTTGCAGACTCTGCAATCACCGGACTTCCCTGAAGACCATGGATCTCACGAACTTTCTGCTCGACCTCCGCAAATACTTCCGGGTGCTCCTTCAAATAAGCCTTCGCGTTCTCACGACCCTGACCGATCTTTGCTCCATTGTAGGCATACCAGGCACCGCTCTTCTCAACTACATTGTCCTTCACCGCCAGATCAATGATGTCGCCCTCTCTCGAGATGCCCTGACCAAACATGATGTCAAACTCTGCCTCACGGAATGGCGGAGCGATCTTGTTCTTGACAACCTTGACGCGGACATGGTTTCCGACAACCTCACCGCCCTGCTTGATTGCCTCGACACGGCGCACATCCAGACGAACGGAAGAATAGAACTTCAGCGCACGTCCACCAGTCGTCGTCTCCGGGTTTCCGAACATGATACCAACCTTCTCACGGAGCTGATTGATAAAAATCACGGAACAGTTCGACTTGCTGATGATACCGGTCAGCTTACGCAAAGCCTGAGACATCAGACGTGCCTGAAGACCTACATGAGAGTCACCCATCTCGCCGTCGATCTCCGCCTTCGGAACAAGGGCTGCAACGGAATCGACAATCACGATGTCCACTGCACCGGAACGCACCATCGTCTCGGTGATCTCAAGACCCTGTTCTCCGTTGTCCGGCTGGGAAATGTAGAGATTGTCAATGTCGACACCGATGTTCTTCGCGTAAAGCGGATCAAGGGCATGCTCTGCATCGATGAATCCGGCAATTCCGCCTCTCTTCTGTACCTCTGCCACCATATGAAGTGCAACCGTCGTCTTACCACTCGACTCTGGTCCGTAAATCTCAATCACACGTCCCTTCGGCACACCGCCGAGTCCGAGTGCAATGTCCAGACTGATCGAGCCGGTCGGAGTCGTCTCGATATTCATATTTGCTCCGGAATCTCCAAGTTTCATGATCGATCCCTTGCCGTAGGACTTCTCAATCTGTGTAATCGCCGCATCCAATGCTTTCAGCTTATCATCTTTATTCATGTCTTCCTCCATGCGAACATACGTTCTTTCTTTGCTTATAATCATAGTATAATCTTTAGATTCTGTCAACTGTTTTTTCTTTTTCTTACGGCTCTGTCCGGCGGATAAAGTCCTGCAAATACGCTCGCGCTCCGGGTTCGACGTAATGGTGCATAAGACCGCAAACTACGCGGTCTAAACACCAACGTCTCACACGGATTTGCAGAATCTTTCCCGCCGTCAGAGCCTGTTCTCTTTATTTTCACCTTCTCTCATACATTTATAAAAATTATATTGCAAAAAAGGATTATTCGATTATCTTGTATACAAAAAACTTTATGAATGAAATACTTATAATAAATTATGAATCTCCGGCGATGCGCCATGAGTAAAACAGATAAAAATTTATGAACTTTACAAAGACTTATTTAAAAACCTGCTGTCACAAACACCCTGTGTCGTGATGGGGGACACAGGGTGTTTGTTCGTGTTAGGAATTCCGATTTCAAAAAGGACTAAGGATTGTTTCCTGCATTTATTATGGCTTTAGTATAACACATCATTTTCGGAAAAAAATGTATATTGTTTAAATAGATTCTGAAGAAATTATTAAGATTATTTCCGGTAATCCTCTCGATCAATTTTCGATGTCAGGACTCTTTTTTCTGAATATCCTATAATAACAACGAAAGGCGTTTCAGGCACACGCTCAGGTGTGTCCGGGAAATTGGATTCTCATGGATCATGCAAGACTTCTCATAAACGGAAATGACGACTGTAATTTGACCGGAGCCGGCGTCGGAGTCGCCGTGCTTGATACCGGCTGTGCTCCCCACCCGGATCTTAGCGGTCAGATCGGGGCTTTCTGCGATATTCTCGGGCACAGAGCTCTGCCCTATGACGACAATGGACATGGCACCCATGTCTGCGGAATTATTGCGGGAAATGGCAGTCTTTCCGATGGGCGTTTTCGCGGAATTGCCCCCGGATGCACGCTGATTCCTGTCAAAGTGCTCGATCGTCAGGGAAGCGGTCGCGCCTCGGATGTCCTCGCCGGTCTGCGCTGGATTCGCCAGCATCAGAAACAATTTGGCATTCGGATCGTCAATATCTCTGTCGGCTCGTTTTCCCGAAGAAATATGGGCGAAAATTCCGTCCTCGTCCGCGGAGTCGATACCGCCTGGGATGCTGGACTTGTCGTCGTTGTCGCCGCCGGAAACCGTGGACCTGAACGCAGTTCGATCACAACTCCGGGGATCAGCCGAAAAGTCATCACAGTTGGCTGTTCCGATGATGAGAAAGAGATCCTGATTATGGGAAATCGCATGGTTCACTACTCAGGACGCGGACCTACCTGTGCCTGTATCTGCAAACCGGACATCATCGCCCCGGGCGCTTCGATCACAAGCTGCTGCACCTCGTCACAGGGATATATTGCAAAGAGCGGAACAAGCATGGCGACCCCTCTCGTCACCGGCGCGATTGCCCTGCTTCTCGAAAAATATCCGGAAATGTCAAACCGCGATGTAAAGCTCCGCCTAAGAGAAAGAGCCGTCGATCTCGGGCTCTCCCACAACCAGCAGGGCTGGGGGAGACTCGATCTCAAACGGCTCTTGGAATAATAGATTTAAGACGATGCAGTCATCGACCTGGCGCGTAATTCTGGTCAGCTCTGCTGACATCTTCTGATCAGAATCACTGCGCATTATATTTACAGAACGCGCACGCGCAGAACCCCCTGAATGGCGTTCAGCTTCTGAACAAGAATGTCATCCGGAACGGACTCGAGATCCATCAGCGTGTATGCATATTTATCACGGCTCTTGTTCGTCATGTCGGAAATGTTGATTCCGCCACCTGCGAGGACACCGGTAATCTGACCGATCATGTTCGGAATATTCAGATGCAGAACTGCCACACGGGCAACGGTCTTCTTCACACCCATATCGCATGCCGGATAATTTACGGAATTGCGGATATTTCCGTTCTCGATATAGTCCATGATCTCCTTCACTGCCATCTTTGCACAGTTGTCCTCAGACTCTGCCGTGGATGCACCGATATGCGGGGTGACAATTGCTCCCTTCATATGTACAGACTTCGTATTCGGGAAATCGGTCATGTAGTGCTTTACTTTTCCGGATGCAAGTGCCTCTGCCATTGCGTCCTCGTCAACGAGAAGGTCACGAGCAAAATTCAGAACGACAACGCCATCCTTCATCTGCTCAAGGGCATTCTTGTTGATCATCCCCTTTGTGCTGTCAAGTGCCGGCACATGAAGCGTGATGTAATCGCACTCCTGGAAAATCGTGTCGAGGCTCGTCGTGTGCTTGACATCTCTTGAAAGCATCCATGCTGCCTGAACCGAGATAAACGGATCGTAGCCATATACTTCCATGCCGAGACCGGCGCAGGCATTTGCAACCTCTGCACCGATCGCACCAAGACCGATCACGCCTAGTTTCTTTCCGCGGATCTCGCATCCGGCAAAGGCCTTCTTCGCTTTCTCAACAGACTTTGCAATATTTGCATCCTCTGCATTGTCGATGCACCAGTTGATTCCTCCGAGAATATCGCGGGAAGCCAGCATCAAAGCGCCGATTACCAGCTCTTTTACTGCATTTGCATTTGCACCCGGAGTATTGAATACAACAATACCTTCCTGTGCACAAGCGTCAAGCGGGATGTTGTTGACACCTGCGCCGGCGCGGGCAACTGCCAGCAGAGAGTTCGGGAACTCCATCTCATGAAGAGATGCACTGCGGACAAGAATGCCCTCTGCCTCCTTCACATTGTCAGTCAGCTCATAGTCAGCTGTCAGCAGGTCGGTGCCATGCTTGGAAATTGCATTTAAGCAGTGAATTTTTCTCATGCCTGATGTTCCTCCTCAAACTTCTTCATGAATTCTACCAGTTTCTGTACGCCCTCGATCGGCATTGCGTTGTAGATACTTGCACGCATACCGCCAACCGTGCGATGTCCCTTTAAGTTCACAAATCCAGCAGAAGCTGCCTCCTTTACAAACTCTGCATCAAGATCCGGATCACCGGTTACAAACGGAACATTCATCAGAGAACGATCTTCCTTTGCAACCGTTCCGTGGAACAGCTTGCTCTGGTCAAGGAAATCGTAGAGAATCTTTGCCTTTTTCTCGTTGTACTCCTTCATCGCCTCAAGGCCACCCTGCTTCTTGATCCACTTGAAGACCTTTCCGCAGATATAAATGCCATATGCCGGCGGAGTATTGTAAAGGGATTTTGCATCTGCCTGAGTCTTGTACATGCAGATCGTCGGAGTTCCGTCAAGCACATCCTCGGTCACAAGATCCTCTCTGACAATCACAATGACAACACCTGCCGGTCCCACATTTTTCTGAGCACCACCGTAGAGCAGACCATATTTCGTCACATCAACCGGCTCAGACAGGAAACAGGAAGAGATATCAGATACAAGCGGTTTTCCTTTCGTGTTCGGCAAAGTCTTGAACTTCGTTCCGTAAATCGTGTTGTTCTCACAGATGTAAACGTAATCGGCATCTTCATCGATCGGCAGATCGGAGCAATCCGGAATGTAGCTGAACGTCTTGTCCTCACTTGACGCAACCGCAACTGCCTTTCCGTATTTCTGAGCCTCTTTGTACGCCTTCTTCGCCCACTGACCCGTGATGATGTAGTCAGCAACGCGATTCTTCATCAGGTTCATTGGAATCGCTGAAAACTGTAAATGTGCACCACCCTGTAAAAACAGAACCTTGTAGTTATCCGGAATGTTCATCAGATCACGCAGATCCTGCTCTGCCTCCTGAATGATCGTCTCAAACGCCTTGGAGCGATGACTCATCTCCATCACGGACATACCGGTTCCCTTATAGTCCAGCATCTCCTCTGCTGCCTCTCTCAGAACTTCCTCCGGCAGTACAGCCGGGCCAGCCGAAAAATTATACACTCTTCCCACGTTTGTTCCTCCCTCTCTCTGTTCTCTCTTAGAGTTTTCCTTCATGTTTCATCCACAGAATGACACAAATAAAATGACAAACCATTCTGTAAATAGAAGCACTACCACTACATATGCGGGAGCGGACTCCCGCATGCAGTTTGACATGTTTCCGAGTATATCTGAAAAACCCTGTTGATGTTTTTCAGACGTACTCTCTCGCTATTCGATTGTTGGTTACTAATTAATCTTTAAATCTGTATCATCAAAGGCATCCTGAATCGGAGCGCCCGGGGATACCATCGGATATACCTTGTCGTCACAATTGATCTGACAGTCAATCACAACCGGACCCTGATGAGCCATCGCTTCCTCGAGAACACCCTTTAAGTCGTCCTTTCCGGTCACGCGGTATGCCTTGACACCAAGTCCCTCTGCGGTCTTCACAAAGTCAACCTGATCGTCAAGCACCGTCGCGGAATAACGCTTTCCGTAGAACAGCGTCTGCCACTGGCGCACCATGCCGAGAACGTGGTTGTTGATGACCACTTCAATCACCGGAATGTTGTAACGGGAAGCCGTCGCAAGCTCATTTAAGTTCATGCGGAAGCATCCGTCACCGGCAATATTGAAGACCGGAGTATCCGGACATCCCATATCTCCACATCCCATCTTCGCGCCCATCGCAGCACCAAGGCCGTAGCCCATCGTGCCGAGACCGCCGGACGTCAGAAGGGTTCTCGGTTTTCTGTATTTGTAATACTGGGCAGCCCACATCTGATGCTGGCCAACCTCAGTTGCGATGATTGCATTTCCCTGTGTCAGCTCGCTGATCGTCTCCATGATAAACGGACCGGTCAGCTGGCTCTTGTCGTAGCGAAGCGGATACATATCTTTCAGACGCTCAATATGAGCAAGCCACTCCTCATGGTTGATCGGGTCAAGACGGGCATTGAGTTTTCTCAGAACCGTCTTTAAATCTCCGACAACGCTCGCATGGGTGCGAATGTTCTTGTTGATCTCTGCCGCATCGACATCGATCTGAAGAATCTTTGCATTCTTTGCGAACTTGGATGCATTTCCGGTTACACGGTCACTGAAACGTGCGCCCGCAACAATCAGCAGATCACACTCGGTGATTCCGAAGTTGGAAGTCTTTGTTCCGTGCATGCCGACCATACCGGTGTAGAGCTCGTCAGTTGCGTCGAATGCACCTTTTCCCATCAGGGAATCGGCAACCGGAGCCTGAATCCGATGTGCCAGAGTGCGAAGCTCCTCGGATGCATTTGACAGAACTGCACCACCGCCGACAAAGATAAACGGCTTCTTTGCGTTGCGAATCAGGTCAAGTGCAGTCTCGATGTCCTCCTCGCGGATCGTGTCTGTCTGAGGAAGGATCGGCTCCGGAGTCTTCGGCTCATATGGATATTCTGCTGCGGTCACATCCTTCGTGATATCGATCAGAACCGGACCCGGACGTCCGCTCTGAGCAATCTTGAATGCTCTGCGGACAACGTCTGCGAGCTTGCTGACATCCTTCACGATGAAGTTATATTTTGTGATCGGCATCGTCACGCCGGTGATGTCGATCTCCTGAAAACTGTCACGTCCAAGCAGGCTCACACCAACGTTACAGGTGATCGCAACAATCGGGATAGAATCCATGTATGCAGTTGCAATACCGGTAACCAGGTTTGTTGCACCCGGTCCGGAAGTTGCAAAGCAGACACCGACTTTTCCAGTTGCACGCGCATAGCCGTCTGCTGCATGTGCTGCGCCCTGCTCATGTGAGGTCAGAATGTGATGAATCTCATCCTGATGCTTGTAAAGCGCATCATAAATATTTAAAATTGCTCCGCCCGGATAACCGAATACCGTCTTGACACCCTGCTCTTTCAGGCATTCAATCACGATCTCCGAGCCATTGAGTACTCTCGTCTCCGCCATAGCAAACACTCCCCTTTATCTCACATTAATTTCCCTGCAATACTGCTCCCTTGTCTGCGCTTGTCACGAGCTGTGCGTAACGCTTCAGATATCCGGTAACCTCTTTCTTCTTAGGAGTCCAGTTTGCACGACGTCTTGCCAGTTCCTCATCGGATACTTTCAGCGTGATCGTATTCGCATTGATGTCGATTGCGATCATGTCGCCTTCCTCTACCAGACCGATCGGACCACCTGCTGCCGCCTCCGGGCATACATGTCCGATGGATGCTCCTCTGGATGCTCCGGAGAAACGTCCGTCTGTGATCAGTGCTACGGAAGAGCCAAGTCCCATTCCTGCGATTGCGGAAGTCGGGTTGAGCATCTCTCTCATTCCCGGGCCTCCCTTCGGTCCCTCGTAACGGATGACAACGACATCACCAGCCACGATCTTACCGCTCTTGATTGCGACAATCGCATCATCCTCGCAGTCGAAGACGCGGGCCGGTCCCTCATGCACAAGCATCTCCGGAACAACAGCAGAACGTTTTACCACGCAGGAATCCGGTGCAAGGTTTCCGCGAAGAACAGCGATACCACCGGTCCTGGAATACGGATTGTCAATTGTGCGGATGACTTCCGGATTATGGTTGACAGCATCCTTGATGTTCTCGCCAACAGTCTTTCCGGTTACGGTCATACAATCGAGGTTCAGAAGTCCGAGCTTGCTTATCTCTTTCATAACGGCATAGATACCGCCTGCCTCGTTCAAATCCTCCATGTAGGTCGGACCTGCCGGTGCAAGGTGACACAGGTTCGGAGTCTTTGCACTGATCTCGTTTGCGATGTCAACGTTCAGCTCAACACCAGCCTCGTGTGCGATTGCCGGCAGATGAAGCATGCTGTTCGTACTGCATCCAAGTGCCATATCCATCGTCAGAGCATTGCGGAACGCCTGCTCGGTCATGATGTCACGCGGACGGATATTCTTCTTGAGCATATCCATAACTGCCATGCCGGCATGTTTTGCAAGAACAAGACGCTCGGAATATACAGCCGGGATCGTGCCGTTTCCGCGAAGACCCATTCCGAGAACCTCTGTCAGACAGTTCATGCTGTTTGCGGTGTACATACCGGAGCAGGAACCACAGGTCGGACAAACCTTGCACTCGTACTCTTTTACATCCTCCTCAGTCATCGTGCCTGCTGCGTAGGAGCCAACTGCCTCAAACATGCTGGAAAGACTGCGCTTGCGTCCTTTCACATGACCTGCAAGCATCGGACCACCACTGACAAATACGGTCGGGATGTTTAAACGAGCTGCTGCCATCAGAAGTCCTGGAACGTTCTTATCACAGTTCGGAACCATGACAAGGGCATCAAACTGATGAGCCATTGTCATACACTCGGTGGAATCTGCGATCAGATCTCTCGTCACCAGAGAGTACTTCATTCCCACATGTCCCATTGCAATACCATCACATACTGCGATTGCCGGGAACACGATCGGAACGCCTCCTGCCATTGCCACACCCTGCTTAACGGCGTCTACAATCTTATCCAGGTTCATATGTCCCGGTACAATCTCATTGTAGGAGCTCACAATACCGATTAACGGTCTCTCTAATTCTTCGTCCGTCAGTCCCAACGCGCGGAACAGGGAACGTGCCGGTGCCTGTTGCATTCCAGCTTTTGCGTTATCACTTCTCATTTTTGACTCCTCCTGTACTGTATGTGAATTTCTGAATTTCTGATTTCTAATCAAATAACCCAATTAGCTTTCACTCTTTTTATTTCTCGATATTTCCTGCTACCAGATCGCCCATCTCGGTAGTTCCTACTTTCTTGCATCCATCTGCCATAATGTCAGCGGTGCGGTATCCGTCTGTCAGGACCTTCTGTACTGCCTTCTCGATTGCATCCGCCTCCTCGTCAAGATCGAAGGAATATCTCAGCATCATTGCTGCGGAGAGAATCGTCGCAATCGGGTTTGCAATGTCCTTTCCTGCAATATCCGGTGCAGATCCGTGGCTCGGCTCGTAGAGACCGAACTTCGTCTCATTCAGGCTTGCGGAAGAGAGCATTCCGATCGAACCGGTAATCATACTCGCCTCATCAGAGAGGATGTCTCCAAACATGTTCTCAGTCAGAATTACGTCAAACTGACCCGGGTTCATGACAAGCTGCATTGCACAGTTGTCGACAAGCATATGGCTCAGTGTTACTTCCGGATAATCCTTTGCAACCTCCTCGACAACTTTTCTCCAAAGTCTGGAAGAATCTAAGACGTTTGCCTTATCTACGCTGATTACGCTCTTTCTGCGCTTCATGGCAATGTCAAATGCCTTGACTGCAATTCGACGGATCTCCTTCTCATTGTAGGTCAGGGTATCGGTTGCCTGAAGACATCCGTCCACTTCCTCGGTGTGACGCTCTCCGAAGTAGAGACCGCCGGTCAGCTCTCTCATAATGACCATATCAAATCCGTCTCCGATGATCTCTTTCTTCAACGGACATGCCTCTGCAAGCTCCTTATAGAGGTAAGCCGGGCGAATGTTTGCAAACAGATTCAGACCCTTACGGATTGCCAGAAGTCCAGCCTCCGGTCTCAGATTCGGTGCTACATCGTACCATCTTGAATTTCCCACGTTACCGCCAACTGCTCCAAGCAGGACTGCATCGCTCTGTTTTGCTGTATTCAGTGCCTCCTCGGTCAGCGGAACTCCATATGCATCAATGGAACAGCCTCCCATCAGGATCTCTGTATAATTAAATTTATGTCCGTATACCTCGCCGACACGGTCCAGTACCTTGCATGCCTCTCGAACAATCTCCGGTCCAATTCCATCTCCAGGAATCGTTACAATCTTACAGTCCATGGCTTTTCTCCCTCTATTTCTCCGTTTTTCAAGTCGACGCCAGCAGATATTTGAGTTGCGTCGTTTCTTCCCATATTAACGCATTTGATGGCTTTTTTCAACTCTCTCCCCCGAATTTATTCCAGAAAATCCATACGAGATTGGAATTGACTGCATAATTTCAAGTTATGGAAATGCGCCAAGAAACGTCCTATTTTCCCAAAATCTCACAGGATTCGATCAATCTGATTTGCCATAAAATGAAAAAGAATGTGCCTTGGCGCATCCTCGCGGAGCATTTTTATATGATAGAATGCAATTTCCTATCATACAAAAAAAGACAGGATCCGTGGAGATCTCTGCCCCCACAATCCTGCCGATTTTCTTCTCACAATTCTTCTTGTAATTCTTTTTGCAGTTTTCTTTGCAGTTCTTTTTGTATTTCTGTGTGTCTCGACCTGCAAATTTACTGTTCCTTTAAATTTTCCTGCTGAATCTTACTGTTGAATCCAGGCACCATCCTTGCCGACATAGTAGCTGTTGATGTACTGGCTCACTGCCATTGTGTGATCCTCAAAAAAATAATACCATTTTCCATTAATCTGCTGCCAACCGGTGACTGCACAGCCACTCGCATCAAACCAGTACCAGGTCTTTCCATCCTGATGCCACTCGCTGACAAGCATTGTCCCGTCTCCCTGAATCCAGAACAGGGAGTCCCCATCCTTGAGCCACTGATCCTGTGCAAGTGTCCCGTCTGCGCTGTAATAATTCCACGCAGAACCATTATAGACCCAGCCGGTCTTCGCATATGCCGGAACCGTCATTATAAGAAAAAATACCACCGTCAGTATTGTCAGTCCCGCTGACCGTCTCTTTCCTCTCATCTACATCCCTCTTTATCGGATTTCATGCTCTCCTGTTGCTGTTCTTACTCATCAATGTCATACAAACAAGAAGAATTTAGTTCTGCACCCATTTTCCATCTGCACCAACCCGGTAACCGCCCGGAACAAGTGCATCCACTGCCATAACTCCGTTTTTCAGGAAATAATAATAATCTCCATCAATCAGCTTCCAGCCATTCTTGATCGCACGACCATTTGCCTGCATGTAATACCACTTGCCTTCTTCATTCTGAACCCACTCGTTAACTGCCATCTTTCCATCTTCCTTGAGCCAGTAAAGGTCGGAGTTCTGCTTGAGCATCTGGTTCGTCAGGCACAGTCCATCCTCGCCCACATAGTACCAGGCATCATCGGTATTCACCCACTGACCGGCTGCCATCACACCGTCCACACCGACCCAGTATTTTCCGGTTCCATCAGCAGACTCGATCCACTGGTTCTTCGCAACCGTGCCGTCCTCCTGATAGTAAAAATATCTCTGACCAACTTTCCCCCACTCTCCTGCAAAACTTGCTGTCACAGACATTGCGGACATTGCAAGTGTCAGAACTGCCACTTTCATCCATGATTTCTTCATCTCTATCGTCTCCTTTTATTCTGATCTTTCTCAATTAGCGACTCCGTGTTTTGAGTTATCTGTTCTGGATTTATTATACGTTCTGCCCGATACAGCGTCAACGAATTTCTGCTTACACATTCTGACGATTTTCTTTCGGTTCTCCATATTGTAGACATAATTTGTGAATTTGTACAATTTCTGTTCCGTTTAAATGACCCCAAATTCCCACCTGGACAAATTTATTTTTCCGCCTCCACAAGACCTCCGACAAATGGAAGTTCTGCAACGGAAAGTTCCTTGATCCAGTCAATCAGGTTTGAAGAAATGATTGTCGTCATCACGGAAAACAGAATTCGATGCACCGGAATGTAGGTCAGTGAGAGTGCAAGCACAGTAAAATCCGTAAACATATACGTTCTCGAAAGTCTCCATTTGGTCAGATGAGAAATCGTTAAGGCAAGCGCATCATCGCCACCGCTCGATCCTCCCTGACGCACGACAATCCCGACTCCGATTCCGACAAAAAGTCCGCCGAGCACACTTGCGAGAAACGGATTTTCGCTCAGATTCGGCAGAACCGGTGGGAACTGTTCCCAGAGCCGGAAAAATGCAGACATGCTGAATGTTGACACAATCGAGATCCGGATGAATTTTCCACCCAGATATTTGAGCGCCAACGCATAACAGGTCAGATCGAGAAGCGAAGTCAGAATGGAGTTGGAAACACCGAACCAGTGATTCAGCACAAGAATCATTCCAAGCACACCGCCCTCAGTGATTCCCGACTGGCGGTGAATGTTGTAGATTCCAAACGATGCAATCGCCGTTCCGACCACAATCGCCATCACCTTGCTCCAGGTCAGCTCCTTCGACATCAGTCTCAGATTTTCTTTTATAAACGCAACCATTTTCTTTTTAAAACACATGATAATTTGAATCAATTCCTTTCTGAAATACACACTTGCACAGACAAAACAGATCAATAGAGCAGGAGCATGACTATCTCCTTCATATACACAGATATACAACAACACAAAACCGCCAGAATACATTCTCTCTCTGAAAAATGTACTCTGACGGGTCATTCTGTCATGTCTCTCTTACCATCTCAGAATCACCAAAATACTCTGGTAACTCCAGGAAATCAATAAATGTGAACGAACTACCCACCGTCTAAAGTCAGTGGGATTGCGGCAGTCTCATTTCAATCAACGCTCAAAAAGCGTCCTAAATCTTAGTCCTCAAGATCCTCTTCGCTTACGAGTTCATCAAATTCCTGATCGTCTAACAGTTCATCGAAAGCGTCAGAAACGATCTCGTACTCCTCGTCGTCCTCAATGTTGTCCAGATTCGGGTTGCCGTCTGCATCCTCGCTGTAACGGTACAGATATACTTCGCCTTCCTCAGCCTCAATGCCCTCGCTCGGCAGAAGTGCAATGTAATCACGGTTTCCAGCCTCGAAGATGGTGAGTACTACACACTCCAGCTCGCTTCCGTCGTCCAGAGTCAGGGTGACAGTCATCTCCTCCTGCTCCATATCCATGTTGTTATCGTTCTGATTATTTGCCATGTCTGTTCCTCTCTTTTGTTTCAGGATATGCATCTGACATACTCCGAAACATCTTTTTTATTTTATAGTTTCACTTTATCAGAATGGGACACCAAAATCAAGCAGTATTTGAGTCCCAAATGATAACCTAATACTCAATCCCCTCGCGCGCCCCGATTCCCTGCGTGTAGGGATGTTTGACCATTTTGATCTCAGACACATAATCGGCAAGCGCGATCAGGCGATCTGACGGATCTCTTCCGGTCAAAACCACCTCCATCTCCGCCGGACGATTTCTCAGAAACTCTGCAACATCGTCCTCTCTGACCATTCCATAATTGCAGGATGCCAGAATCTCATCGAGCACGAGCAGATCAACTCCATCCTCCACGGCTGTCTTCACTGCGGTCTCAAACCGGCTCTGAAAATACGCTCCCGCCTCGCGCTTCTGCTCCTCATTCATCCGAAATACAAATCCAAATGTCCGATCGCACGGTGTGACGGTAATACCCGGAATCTTTCTGAGTACCTCAACCTCACCGGAATCCTCTGTTTTCAGGAAACGCACAATCAGAACCTTTTTTCCACGCCCCGATGCACGAACCGCAAGACCGACTGCCGATGATGTCTTTCCTTTTCCATCCCCACAATAAATGTGAACGCATCCCCTCATAAATCAAAAGCCTCCTGTCCTAATTTATCGTATTTTGCTTATTTCCCTTATCTGTTTTTCCCGTTTCTACATTTCTGTACTCTGCAAGAAAACGCGACGGCTCCTGAATTTTCCCGTATCGCTGTCTTGCAAAGCAGACGTGAAGTCGATCTTTCGCCCTTGTCATTGCGACATAGAACATGCGCCGTTCCTCCTCGAGATCTGCCTCAAGCACTGCCTTGTGATGGGGTATAATTCTCTCATTTGCATCTAAAATGTACACGATCGGAAATTCCAGTCCTTTTGAACTATGCATCGTCATTAAGGTCACACAGTCCATTTTCTGTCCATTCTCTCTTCCGTGCGCCAGCGCCTGTGTTTTGAGTTTTTCTGCATACTCTCTCTGGTGCTCCTCCCATGCCTCAAGCGTCTGATACCCGCTCGCACTCTCCTGAATCTGATCCGCAACCTCAAAAAGTTCCTCCGGATTCATTCTGCGAAACTCAGCATACTCCCTGAGATACTCATCGTATCCGACTGCCTTTCGGATGTAATTGATCGCCGGTGCCGGGGCCATCCTGCCAATCATTTTCAAGTCACTGCAAAGATCATCGATCCGATCCATCATCCAGTCCTTATCCTGATACCAGGACTGTACCTGATCCCATGAAATCACACCTCCCTCAAGTGCTTCCCGACTGATGTAACGCTTCGGGCGATTCGCAATCCGCAAAGCATCCTCGCGCTTTGCCTGACGTCTCGCGCAGAGTTCACTGTGCCCGATTCTCAGATAAGCAAGAATATCTTTTGCAATCCAGTGCTCATACAAATTCGGCAGGGCATCCCGCATCTGAAATGGGATGTTGTACTCCATCAGACGTTCCATCAGCAGACGCGGTTCCATACTCGTCCGATAGAGCACGGCAATATCCGACAGCTGATACCCCATCCGCACATAATCCTGAATCTCCCGCACAATTCCTCTCGTCTCCGCCTGCGCATCCAACCATCCTGTTGTCGTCACCGGATGTCCCGCTCCACGATTTGCATGAATCTCCTTCGGAAAACGCGTCTTATTATGAGAAATCAGCCTCTCCGACGCATCCACAATCTCGGACGTTGACCGATAATTAATCCCCAAAAGTACCTGTCTGCACTGTGGATAGTCCTTTCCAAATCCAAGCATGATCTCCGGCTTAGCCCCGCGAAAGCGATAGATTGACTGATCATCATCTCCAACAATAAAGAGATTATTCTGGGGAAGCGCAAGCATTTTCACGATCTCATACTGCACCCGATTGATATCCTGAAATTCATCGATCAGAATAAATTGAAACTTTCTCTGCCACGCACTCAAAATATCCTTTCTCTGGGTAAACAGCTCATAGCACATCACAAGCATATCCTCGAAATCAATTTTGCCACTCCGCTCAAGCTCTGACTGGTATCCCTGATAAAGCCTGCGAAAAATCTCCTCCGAGCAGTTTTTTGAGTAGTAATAATCAAGGCTCATCATCTCGCCTTTGACAACACCGATCTCCGACAAAATCGAGGAGATGAATTCTTTCTCATCCTCCACCTCAAGGCACAGTCTTTCAATCATTTTTCGGATGATCTCCGTCCGCTCCTCCTCCCGTATAATGCAGGAGGCGTCATAACGATAAGCATGGCGAAGAATGTTAAAAAACACAGCATGAAACGTGCCAAAATTTACCGGCGGATGCCCCCCGCTTCCACATTCAATGCTTCTTCGCCCCTGCATGTTTTCTTCTGCCTGTTTCGATGAAGTCTCCATCAACTTCCAGAATCTCTGCTTCATCTCCTCCGCTGCCGAGCGCGTAAACGTGATCACGAGAATGTTTGATGGATTCACCCCATGCTCCTCAATCAGACAGCGAACCCGGTGCGTGATCACCGTTGTCTTGCCCGATCCCGGACCTGCAAGCACCATCATCGGTCCCTCAAAGTGATGAATCGCCTCGATCTGTGACTCGTGAAATGCCATTCCTGCTGTCCTTTCTTAATCCTAGAAATAATTTTCTGTACGTATCTACTCTACTTATCTGTTGTCCTTTTCGTCAACATCTACCCCCAAAAAACAAAGGAGGGTTTTTACAGAAGAAAAAAGACTGCCACAAAACAGGATATTCTCTTCTCACTGTCTTATGGCAGTCTCGCCAATTTACAAATGTACTTGTATTGCTAAAACACCTTGGTTTTTCATTGCTGAATCCGTTTTATTGCCGGCGACATAAGGCGGGAAAGTACAGGCAAACCCGTGTGAAACGTCGGTGCTTAGGTTGCGTATTTTGCAACCTTATGCACCGCTACGTTGAACCCGGAGCGCGAGCGCGTTTGCATGACTTTCTTCCGCTGTCGTCGCCCTTAGACACACCTTAAATCCAATCTAGGAATCCAGATATACTACCAGTCGCCCAAAAACAATCTCACCGTCATTCAGCAATCTTTCTCTTCTTACAGGTTGCTCAGCTTCTCAATTCCCTTGCGGATACGCGCCAGAGACTCCTCTTTTCCGAGTACTTCCATGATCTCCGTTGCGCCTGCCGGTGTCATCTGCTTTCCAGAAACAGCGGTACGGATCGGCCACATTACAAAACCTGTCTTCACACCGGTGTCTGCCACATACTTGGACAGAGCCTCATACAGTGCGTCGTTGCTGTAATCCTCCTGTGCCTCAAGAAGCGGAAGAACATCATTCAGAACCTTCAGCGAAGTCTCTGCATTTGTCTTCATCTTCTTGTGCGTGTACATTGCAATATCATACTCCGGAAGCTCCTCAAAGAAATCAATGTGATCTGCGATATCCGGGAAGATCTCGATTCTCGTCTTCACCATTCCCGCAATCTTCTTCAGATCCAGATCCTTCTTGATCACAGCCTTGATATACGGCTCTGCCATCTTGTAGAAACGATCTGCATCCATTGCCTTGATGTACTCGCCATTCATCCATTTCAGCTTTGTCATATCAAACACAGCCGGGGACTTGCTGATATTGCGATAGTTGAATGCCTGTACCAGCTCGTCGAGAGAGAAGATCTCACGATTGTCTTCCGGAGACCAGCCAAGCAGTGCCACATAGTTGACAACTGCCTCTGCAACGAATCCCTGCTCAATCAGATCCTCGAAAGAAGAATGACCGCTTCTCTTGCTCAGCTTCTTGTGATTCTCATCGGTGATCAGCGGACAGTGTACATATACCGGAACTTCCCATCCGAATGCATCGTAAAGACGATTGTACTTCGGAGAAGAAGACAGATACTCATTTCCACGAACGACATGGGTGATTCCCATCAGATGATCGTCCACAACGTTTGCGAAGTTGTAGGTTGGATAACCGTCAGACTTGATCAGAACCATGTCATCAAGCTCGCTGTTGTCAACCGTGATGTCTCCGTAAATCTCATCGTGGAAGGTCGTGGTTCCCTCCGTCGGGTTGTTCTGACGGATAACAAATGGCTTGCCCTCTGCCAGATTTGCCTCGATCTCCTCTTTGGACAGATGCAGGCAGTGCTTATCATAGGTCATGATCTCCTCGCCGTTTACAACGTGCTTCAAAGAGTTCAGACGCTCCTGATCGCAGAAGCAGTAGTAAGCCTCTCCTTTTTCGATCAGCTTCTTTGCATACTCCATGTAAATACCGGACTTCTGGCGCTCACTCTGCACATACGGACCGCAACCGCCGTCCTTATCCGGACCCTCATCATGGATCAGACCGGTCTCTTCCAGAGTGCGGTAAATGATCTCCGTAGCGCCCTCAACGTAACGCTCCTGGTCGGTATCCTCAATACGCAGAAGGAAATCTCCTCCCTCATGTTTTGCAATCAGATATGCATACAGCGCGGTACGCAGATTTCCTACATGCATACGTCCTGTCGGGCTTGGTGCATATCTTGTACGAATCTTAGTCATATCCATTCTCCTCGTATTTCTGTTCTTCTTTTTGTTTTTTCTTTTCCTGTGTTTCTGTTATTCTGAGCATGTCGAAGCATTTCTGTTTCCGTCTTCTATTCCTGTCACTGCTTCTCCATGCCCTGTTTCGCAAATGTCATTATATACCCGACTTTCCTAAAAAGAAAGTCCTTTATTCGGCAAAATCTTCCGCCACTCCTGTATCACACAGAATTTTCCGTTCAGAAACTTCCTGCCTGTCAGAAAATTCCCATCTGTGATTACCTGTGATTGCCTGTGATTACAGATGAATCGCAATCTGATCTCCCTCCGACTTCATATAGGAGGAGAACAGCACTCTCGCCGTCTCGATCAGATATGCGGTGTCCCTGCTTCCCGCCGTCTCGTAATTGGAATGCATTGCAAGCTGAGCCAGTCCAATGTCCACGGTATTCAGTGCAACCTGATTGCCGGAGATATTTCCGAGTGTCGAACCGCCGAGAATATCGGAACGGTTGTGGAAAATCTGTACCGGAACTCCTGCGTGACTGCACATCGTGCGGAAAATTGCTCCGGATACTGCATCTGTCGTGTACTTCTGGTTTGCACTGTACTTAATCACGATTCCCTTGTTCATATACGGGCGATTCGTCGGATCTGCCTTGTCCGGCTGATTCGGATGCACGCTGTGCGCATTGTCCGCGGAGACCATGAAGCTCGATGCAAGCGCCGTCAGATAATCCTCCTCGCTGTGTCCAAGCGCACTGTTGATCCGGTGCAGAACATCCTTCAAGAAGGTCGAGGCAGCCCCCTGCTTCGTCCCGCTTCCGACTTCCTCGTTATCGAGAACACAGTGCACCGCAATGCTCTCGGTCGGCTCTGCTATCAGAAATCCCTTCAGAGATGAAAATGCACACTGGAGATCATCAAGGCGCGGAGCAGAGATAAATTCTCCGTCAAGACCGACAACCGTTCCCTTCGTGCGGTTGTAGAGGAAGAGATCCATATCAAGAATATCCTCCACCTTCACTCCTGCGGATTCTGCGATGAGCGCACAGAACTTCTCTCTTGCGCTAGATGCATCGCTCTGTGCGAGCAGAGGAAGCATATCCTTCTGTGCATTGAACTCATATCCGTCATTTGCCTTGCGGTTCATATGAATCGCGAGATTCGGAATGATCATCAGATCACGGTCCACATTCACGAGACGGCTTGCAACGCCCTGCTCAGTGCGAACGACAACTCGACCTGCGACAGAGAGCGGTTTGTCGAGCCACGGCGCAAGAAGCAGTCCACCATATTTCTCCACATTGAGTTTTACATAGGTCTTGTCCACCTCAATCTCCGCATTCGCCTTGATCTTGAGTGCCGGAGAATCGCTGTGGCTCGCCATAATCTGAAATCCGACAAAATCCCTTTTCGGAATCTTAAATGCGATCAGCGCCGAGTCATTTCTCGTCACATAGTAACCCTTTCCCGGCTCTAAATTCCAGTGCTGTCCCTCTAAAAGGCGCTCACATCCGGCATCCTCCAGCTCTTTTTTCATGTTTGCAGCTGCCTGAAAGCTCGTCGGGCTGTTATTTAAAAATTCCAGAAGTTCTCCTGTCGTCTTCTGAAATACAGACTCTGTAAATTCCATGTTTCATGTTTCCTTTCCAGTTTCTTTTCCAGTTTTTTGTTTCTTTTTCTGTTTCTTTTCCAGTTTCCATTTTTCTTTTACTTTTGATTTTTCATTCCGTTCATGTTTGATTGATTTCTCCGCCGTCCCTATTTTTCCACCGGCATGTTCACTTTCTCGACCTCTTTAAGAACGGCATCGAGGTGGCTCATATCCCCGTCGTCATGGCAGTAGCCATCCATTCCGCAGGCACGCGCGCCCTCAATATTTATGCGGAGATCGTCGATGAAAAAGCACTCATCCGGCTTGAGCGAAAAGCGGGAGAAGAAATGCTGATACATCTCTTTCTGCGGTTTCATGCAGAGAACCTCAGCGGAAAACAGTGCTCCGTCAAAAAGCTCTGCCTCCGGAAGCAGGCTCTTCCACTTTGCAGGCAGACGCACACTCGCATTCGAGCAGATATAGAGTCCAAATCCCTCCTGTTTCAGACGGCGCAGAATCGGCTTCATCTCCTCAATCTGCCACATGCATTTCTTGTCCCAGTTTTCGAGGCAGAGGCGCGCCGACTCATGCAGACGCTGTGGCAGACGACTGCACACCTGGCGCAGAGCCTGTTCCTCGGAAATAATTCCCATATCGAGCTGTACCCATTCCGGAGATACAAAAAGTGCCGTGCAGACTTCCTTCTGATCTGCCTCATCCTCGATATAAGCCTTGCACGCACGCATCGACTCATAGTCCATCAGGATTTTTCCCATATCAAAAACGAAATTTTTAATCATAGTTTCCTCCAAGTATTTTTCCGCATCTTCTCATGATGTTTCTTCTCATCCGTGCTCTTTATTATATCGAAAAGCCCATCAAAAGTCTACCGTCCCCCGTTCAGCATTCTCCACAGCAGAGGCGAAAAACGTTTGAGTATCCACGATGCTGTTCCACAGATCGCAAGCACGATAACCGGCATTATCAAATACAAGACAAGAGGTGTCCACCTGCTCGCAGGAAGAATGAGCGCCGATGCCTTGTTGATAAATCGCACAACTGCAAAATGCGTTGCATAGAGAAAGAAATTGCAATGCATAAACGGATAGGCAGGCGGAAGCCACTCGCCCGGAACCATTAACCACAAACCACTGACTGCAAAGAGACGGCTGATCACAAAACCAGGAATAAATGCTGTTCTGAGTCCGAATCCGTAAAACCAGATTCCCCAGAAGAGAAACAACACACCGACAAGCCCACGCCGAATGTTCCAGCTTCGTTCAGGAATCGGGACAAAAGCTTCTCTCTTCTGCCCGTTCTTTTGATTTTTTTGATTCTTCTGATTCTTCTTTCGCTGGCGATCCAGAGCAAGAGAACCAGCAAACGCATAGTAAATCAAAGCGTCCGAGTTCAGTGGAATCAGGTCAATATTTTTCCAGACTGCATACCACAAAATTGCAAACAACAAAATCCGACTCCACAGACATTTCAAAACCGGATAGAGAAGCGGTGCCAACAAAATCAGCATGATCAGCTGACAGAGATACCAGAACACATAATTGTAGGTATAGTTGATGACCGCATCTGTGAGTGCCGGAAGAGAAAACGGGACAACGCCTTTTCCGACAATCGTTGAAATTCCCGTCAAACGGCTCCCGACAACGTATCCCATATAGTAAAGAAAATTCCAGAGAATGTATGGGACAAGAACACTGGAAATTCTGCGCTTCCACTTGCCCGCAAGCAGATTCCAGTCAAAATCCCGATAAAACAGATAACCCGATATCATAAAGAATCCCGGCACTGCAATCTGACCGAAACGGTCTCCGATCCAGTGCTCCGTCAGATAGACCTCCGCCGTCTCTCCGCAGATTCCAAGAAACATCTGCGCGTTATAGGAATGCACCCACACGACAAGAAGACTGAAAAAAAAAGAAAACCATACCACTTTATTGCGAAACTGCGGTTCCGTCATCCGGTCGCCTCCCTCCGTTCCCTGACCTCCCTGCCTCACAGCCATCTCACCTTTAATCTCACCTTTTTTATGCGATTTTCCATGTGGCTGACTGCAAATATCTAAAAAAACATTCTAAGAAAATTATACCAGTGCAGGGTAAAAAGTCAATGGACCCGGCTATGTAGGAGATGGCATTGTCTGCGCAGTCCTCTGCCATCCCCCAGGTTTCCCTGATCTATGAGAAGCATCCTCCGGATGCGGAGCCCGGTTCTGATTCCTGCCCGCATTGTGCACGGTCAGCAACCTATTCCATTCTATGAGGAACGCCCCGCCGTTGTGACTGCCTGCCGATCAATCTCTTTGACAAGAATCAGGCAGTCTCCCGCCCTGACCTCATCGCTGTTTAATCCATTTCCCTCGACAATGCTCTCCGGTGTCGTGTGAAAGCGTTTTGCGATCTCCCAGAGCGTATCGCCCTCCTGAACAAGATAACCGACGATCCCCGGAAGTTCCCGCATTTTTTTGCGGTCCGCCTCCTCCACCTGCACGCGCTCAATCACCGGACAGGTCACCGGTTGAAGAATCAGAACATCCAGATTTACTACCGCCTTGATTTCCGCAAGATTTCCCCCGTTCATCACAGCGGTCAGCTGTTCGGTATTGCTGTCGAGATACCAGATACTGTCGGGATGAATTCCCGGCGCAGACGCATCGTAGTGGAACGGAAAAAGTTCCGTCACCGACTGAATCGGTTGGTCGTCCTCATCCGTCAGACAGAGGAGCTGAACCTCAAGTGCTCCATCAATCGAGAGTACCTCCTCGCCCGGCTCGACGGCATCGAGCTTCACACTTCCACTGCTGTGACAGATTTGAAGCACTTTTCCAATTTTTCCGAGATCAAGCTTCTCAGCGACCCGACATTTGCCCGCATTATGCGTCAAAATCTGATCAAAGCAGGCCTTTCCAATCTCTAAAGTCACCTCCCGATTTGTCGAATAGAGATCCGCAAGAAGCTCCAGCTCTTTTTCCTCATACAGACGAACATCGAGCTCCGCAATCGCATCGACCTCGATCTGGCGCATTTCCCCATCGTAATCCGGCTTTTCCTCAACACCGCGGTGAATAAGTTTCGGGCTGACCGCAAGGATCAGATCCGGTCTGCATCCCGGCATCTCAAGATCGCCAGAGAACGGAATGCTCTCCTCCATCCACGAGATCGTCTCCTCTCCGCTTTCCCCCTCGTAAATCACAAAGACATTCAAGACACCCTCGAGATGAGCCCTTCCGTCTTCCGGTCGAACCTGCATGTTTCCGAGAGCAACCTGCGTCCAGAGCATTCTCCCGATCGCCGGTTTACTCGGTGAGAGCGTCAGCTCCTCCTTCATCCGCCATGTATCTTTTCTGTGAAGCACAAGTCCTGCGACCTCAAGTTTTCTGTGTTGCATCAAAAGTTTTGGCGGATCATCGCTCTCCTCATTCTCCCGGTCTGCGACATCAACTGTCACCTCCGTATCCATCCGCATCTCCGCCTTGATCTCAAGACGGACGACTGCGCGGATTCCGAATTTTCTCGAGTGAATCAGTTCTGCATTCAGATCCTCAAGATAGCCTCCTGCGCTCACATCATCCTGTGCATTCACATCCGGGACATTGACCGGCTCTTCAAATGGAATCGAACCGCCGAGCGTCTGCATTCCGCCCTCTTCTCTCCGGTATAAGACGTGAAAATCCAGCTTTCCCCGCACCAGGACTCTTCCGTCCTGAATTTTTAACGGTTCCAGCTGGATCTCTCCCGCGCTCAGAATCATCTGATCCGCATCGCTCATCGTATCCGGTATGATAAAATCATCGTCGAGCGTCACCTGCGTGCCTACCTGATTTTTCCATCGATTCATCTGTATCTGTTGTCTTACCAGTTCCAACATCTCCATCTTCTCTCTCCCCGCCTGATGATTGCGATTCGCACATCATGCAAATACGTCGTGTAAATACATTGTGCAAATCGCAATGCCTGCATCACCTTTTTGTCTGTGATAAATTTATGCGAAAATCTGAGAAATATGAATCCGCTATCACTGCTCATGAGAAGCCTCGAGTTCTGCCTGAAGCCGTCTGAGCTCCTGTTCTAACTCGATCACACGCTCCTCCATCCGATTGTAAGTCTCAACAGAGACATGCTTTTCTGTTTTCCTGACCGGAACACCTCCGACCTTGACCGGACGCGCCGGAACACCCACAGCCGTCGTATCGTTTTCAAGCGGTTTCAAGAGTACGGCATTTGCCGCAATCTTACAGTTGTCTCCAACCTCAAATGCTCCAAGAATCTTTGCTCCCGCTCCCACTGTGACGTTATTTCCAAGGGTAGGATGACGCTTGCCCTTGTTCAGACCAACACCACCGAGGGTTACTCCCTGATAGATCGTGCAGTTATCTCCAACCTCTGCCGTCTCTCCGATCACGACCCCGCAACCGTGATCAATCAGGATTCCATGTCCGAGCTTTGCTCCCGGATGGATCTCAATCAGCGTAAAGAAACGCGCAATCTGAGAAATCATTCGCGCGATGAAAAACATGTGGTGCTTATAAAACCAATGCGCAAATCGATGCCAGACCAGAGCATGAACACCCTGATACAAAATCAAAACCTCCAACGCATTGCGTGCCGCAGGATCTCTCTCCTGAACTGCCTTCACATCCTGCCAGATATCTTTTAAAATCATTGTTTCGACCTCACCTGTTCTTCCTTCTAGTTTATGACTCAAGCTCCGAAACGGCTTCCTTATCGCCTTTCATAATTCAGCGCTGTTATCTCCCACTATATAATTTTGATGAGAAATTGTCAATGGAAAACCTGTCGTCTCGTCAAAATTCCTACTATTTTTATAGGAATTTGATTTTTTGTACACAGACGGACATTTTCCGGGCGAAGTTTTCCCCGAAGAAGCAGAAAGACTGCCGGAAAACACCAGGGCGATGTCTCACGGCAGTCTTTCTTGCGTAGGTCATATGTAGACAGTTCATTCCTGTACATGGGTAGGAATTTTCAGGGGAAGTGCAAATTCATTTAAACAATTACTGATTTTTATTTCAGTCCGTTGATCGTATCTACCAGATAAGTCGTGAACTCTTCTGCGGTTGCACCGTCCTTATCAGTCGTCACAACGAGTTTGCGCTCGGTGATGGTGCAGATGTCGAGTGCGCGGTCAAGAAGCTGTTTTCTGTCGCCGTATCCGATATGTGCAACGAGCATGCCGACTGCACGGATCAGGGAACACGGATCTGCGTACTGACCTCTTCCGTGGCTGATCAGGAACGGAGCGGTTCCGTGAATTGCCTCGAACATTGCATACTTGTTTCCGATGTTGGAAGAGGAAGCAGTTCCTAAGCCTCCCTGGTGCTCTGCTGCCACATCGGTCACGATATCGCCGTAGAGGTTCGGAAGTACGATTACCTCGATCCCCTTATTGAACTCCGGATCAAGCATCTTTGCACACATTGCATCGACAAGACGCTCCTGAATCTCGATCTCCGGATACTCCTCACCGACTTTGCGGACACCCTTGATGAAGTTTCCATCAGCCAGCTTTACAATGTTTGCCTTGGTAACGATCGTCACGTTCTTCTTGCCGTTCTTTCTTGCGAAATCAAAGGCTGCACGGGCGATTCTCTCAGTTCCCTGCTGGGTCTGTACCTTGAAGTCAACTGCGAGGTCATCATTTACCTGAATACCCTTGTTGCCCCAGATGTACTCGCCCTCGATATTCTCGCGGAAGAAGGTCCAGTCGATGTTCTTCTCCGGAATCTTGATCGGACGAACAGCTGCGAACAGCTCCAGGTTACGGCGCAGAAGGCTGTTTGCGCTTAACAGGTTCGGCCACGGATCGCCAGCTCTCGGAGTTACCATCGGTCCCTTAAGGATAACATCACACTTCTTAACCTCTGCCAGAACCTCATCCGGAAGGCTCTGAAGGGTCTCTGCGCGGTGCTCAATCGTCATGCCTTCGATCTCACGGATCCCCACCTTTCCGGATTCCAGCTCATCCTTCATCAGAGTCTTCAGAACGCGGAGTGCCTGTGCCATGATGATCGGACCAATGCCATCGCCCGGCAGTACGCCGATGACGATCTTCTCCTGCTTGGAGAAATCCTTGATCTCGTTGTCCTGCTTCATGCGCTCGATACGCTCAAATTCAGACTTGATCAGCTCTGCAAATTTTTCCTGTGCTACTTCAATGCTCTTGGTGTTGTCACTCATTGTAAATATCCCTTTCTTCTCTATATCTAAATTTATTGCTTTGCTTCCTTCCTCATCTCTTCAAGCTGATGCTTTAAGTATCTTAACTGACCACCGCAGAGGATAACTTCCAGCTCACTGTCGGACAGATCCAGTTTTGCCTTGAACGTCACATTTTTATCTTTATCCTTAATCACAACTTCTCTCGTCTTGATCTGCTCTCTGAGGTTCTCGATCTCAAGCTCATCCATCTGATCGATCTTGTCGTAATCTGCCGGGTCTTCAAACAGCATCGGGATGATTCCGTGGTTGACAAGGTTGCCCTTGTGGATTCTTGCAATGCTCTTTGCAATGACAGCCTTTACGCCGAGATACATCGGATTGATCGCTGCATGCTCTCTCGAAGAACCCTGACCGTAGTTCTCACCACCGACGATAATGCTCTTTCCGAGACTCTTTGCTCTCTCGGAGAACTCCGGATCGTAACGATGATAGCAATATTTCGACATCAGCGGGATGTTGGAACGCATGCTTGAGAACTCTGCACTTGCCGGAGTAATATCATCGGTTGAGATATTGTCCACGGTCTTCAAGCTGATCTTTGCCTCCAGATGATCTTCCGGAGCATCCGGAACCGGAAGCGGAGCGATGTTCGGACCACGCCTGATCTCAACCTCCTTTGCCTCCTCAGGCGGGAGCGGTTTGATGATCATAGAATCATCAATCTTGAACATCTCCGGCTCTTTGATCTCTGCGAGCTTCTTCACATCCTCGCCCATGATCTCCTCTGCGGTTGCAAAGGTTCCAACGATTGCGGTTGCAGCGGCACTCTCCGGGCTTACCAGATAAATCTCTGCGGTCGGATTGCCTGCACGACCCTTGAAATTCCTGTTGGAGGTACGAACTGCAACCCCCTTCGTCGCCGGTGACTGACCGATTGCACAACACGGTCCGCAAGCTATCTCGAGGAAACGAACACCGGCGTCAAGAAGCATCTCTGCGTATCCGTCTTCCATCAGCCTTCGATAGATCTGCTTGGAGGAAACGGCACAGGTACAGCTGACAGTCTCTGCTACATGATGACCCTGCATCACGAGGGCTGCCTTTGCGATATCGGAGTAGCTTGCATTTGTACAGCTTCCGATGAATACCTGCTGAACCGGCTTCTTCTCGACTTCGCTTATCGGGATAACGTTGTCCGGCTGATGCGGGCAGGCGATCAACGGCTCAAGCTCGCTCAAATTGATCTCCATCTCACCGTCGTACTCACAGCCCTCATCTGGAAGCATCTCTACAAATTCATCTCCACGTCCCTGAGATCTCATAAATTTGCGAACCTGCTCATCTGCCGGGAAGATCGAGGTCGTCGCCCCCATCTCTGCACCCATGTTTGTGATCGTCACACGCTGGGCAACTTCAAGAGTTTTTGCACCCGGTCCTACATACTCGTACACATTTCCGAGACCGCCCTTGATCGTTACACGGCGAAGCATCTCAAGAATAACTTCCTTGGAGTTTACACCCGGACGAAGTTCTCCGGTCAGATTTACCTTGATGACTCTCGGCATTTTCAGTCTCATCGGGACACCGGTCATTGCTGTCGCGATGTCCATACCACCAACACCGATACACAGCATACCAATTGCACCGCCGTGAGGAGTATGGCTGTCACCACCCATAGAAAGCTTGCCAGGTGCGCCGAAACGGGATACCTGAACGGCATGGCAGATTCCGTTACCCGGACGGGAAACATGTACACCAAAACGCTCTGCTGCCGACTGTAAATAGATGTGGTCATCCGGAGTCTTGAAGTCCAGATACAGCAGGTTGTGATCGAGGTAGCTGACTGCCTTCTCTACACCGATGCGGTCGATGCCGATCGCCTCAAATGCAAGATAGGTCATAACCGCGTTGATGTCATGAGTTAAAGTCTGATCTACCCTCAGATAGATTTCCTCGCCGGGAATCATATCAGACGATTTTGCAAGGTGCGCCGCAAGAATCTTTCTCGTTAAGTTCTGAGCCATGATAACGCTTCTCCTTTACATGTGAAATATGGTACTGACTAAAGCCCTATGAAATGTGCTATCATCCGTGCTATGTTCGCTCAACTTTCAAATCTCCGAGGTTTTGTATCTCTCATTTGATAATTCAATTATAGCAAGTGTGCATTCAGTTGTAAAATGTCATTATCTTCTTAATTACCATGAGTTTTTACTCATGATATTTTCTTGCAAACGCGAAAGCTTCGTGATACACTGAAATTATAGATAAAATCAGATCGGAAAATGATGTCAATAAGATGGCGATACATAAGTGGCGTATTTAAAAAATAAAGAATATGCTTTGACTACGCATTTTTGTTTTTTAAGACATTTCTATGAAAATGAAAACTTAGGGAAGGAGAAATGTAATTTTATGGACTTCAGACAGTTGCAATATATCACCACTGTTGCACAGTATCGAAATATCACCAAGGCTGCCGACGCACTCTTTATCTCCCAGTCTGCATTGAGCCATTATATTCAGAAAGCCGAAAAAGAGCTTGGAATTCAGCTTTTTGACCGCTCCACGACACCGCTGACTTTAACGCTTGCCGGGGAACACTATATCGAAACTGCTCGTCGAATTCTTCTGGAAAACGATCAGCTGATGAAAGTCTTTCGCGACATTACGCATCACATGACCGGAACGCTTCGCATTGGAACCTCCAGAGAACGCGCATCCCATATGATCCCGCGTTTGCTTCCTCAGTTTTCGGAGCGCTATCCCGGTATTGAAGTGACGATTCTGACTGACAGCGGATACAAGCTGACCGAAGCACTGCGAGAGGGACGAATCGATCTCGTCTTTCTTCCCGTATATGGCAAAGAGTCTTTTTCCGGTATCGAGATGCAACCACTCTATCAGGAAGAGCTTGTCCTTGTCGCCCGTAAAGGATATGTTCTCGATAACCAGCGTCTGCCCGGTCATCCGTCCAGTGTGGATCTTCGCACATTCAAAAACACACCATTTTTCCTGCTTCATCCCCAGCACCGAATTCGCTATGCCACAAATGAATTGTTTAAAGCAAGCCACATCCGACCGCCTGTCAAAATGGAATTCTCCAGCAATGTCACAAGTTTTCAGATGGCTACTACCGGCATGGGTGTCGCAATCATGCCTTACCAGATCATTTGCCTGACAAAATCGAAAGAACCCGTCGAGCTCTTCTCTCTCGGTGCTGAACCTGTGACCTGGGATGTTCAGGTCTGGACTCGAAAAGGAGCTTATCTCGGTCAGCCGGAACGTGACCTTATAGAAATGACAAGGGAGAAATTCAAAAATGAATTTCTCCCCCGCCCGGCTCTCACAGAGCCTACTGAAAAATAATGGGCTGTTCGAGATACTCCGTCTGAACAACCACATATGGATAGGATTTCTCCGCTCCACTTTCCTCGGCACTTTCCGGTCCCTTTAATTCCGTATCAATGACGATCGCATTTTCCGTCAGATACAGCTCGTTCACCGCAATGCTGTATCCGCCGGATGGCTGTTCGCCATATCCAACCGCTATGTAAAGTCCACCGTCATTCGTGTATGTCAGCTTAAATGGAGCTATCTTTTTTTCCTCCGTCAGTTTTCTCAGCTCTTCCGGCAAATCCTCCACCGCAGTCACTGTAAAATCCAGATCTCGCACCTTGTCCTTGTTTTCCCTTGTCACACTGCATCCAGTCATCACATGCACGACAAGCACCCAGAGAATCAAACAGCCTGTCAGCAGTAGATTTCCCCCTTTTTTCATAAAAACAGGCCTCCCAGGAACAGATTGTGTACTACTAATCTATTCCAAGGAGACCTTTCCTATTCCTATCTCACTCCAAACCGATACAAAAACTTCCTTCCCGCAAACAGCAGAACCCGGTCTGCAAGAAATCCGAGAAATCCAAGCGTGAAAATTCCAATAAAGATCCAATCGGTCTTGTAATACAGACGAGAAGTATAAATCAGATATCCGATACCCTCGGACGCTGCAAGCATCTCCGCTGCCACAATGCAGATAATCGCTCCGCTGAGTCCCAGGCGAACACCGGTAAAAATCTGAGGAATTGCCGACGGTGCAATCACCGTGAAAAAGATCGTCCGGCCGGATGCCCCGAGCGAGCGGGATGCCTCGACGAGAGACTGGTCAACTGCCCGTACTCCCGCGATCGTGTTGATCATTACCGGGAAGATCACCGCATAAAAGATCAGCGCAGTCTTAGAATTTTCTCCCACTCCAAACCACATCAGAAACAGCGTGATAAATCCGATCGCCGGCACAAAACGGAAGAAATTTAAGAATGGCTCCAACACCCATCCGACTTTCTTGAAGTTGCCGATGCAAAGCCCAACCGGAACTGCAAAAATCACGCCGAGCAACCATCCGCGAAGCACTCGCTGAAGGCTGACGGAAATATCCGTCGCAAGCGTTCCATCCTCTATCAAAACCCCAGCCCCCGCGAACGTCGTCGCCGGTCCCGGAAGAAAATCATCTGTATAGAAAAGTGATCCGATCTGCCAGATCACCAGAAGCAGAATCCAGGTCACTGCCCCGCATTTTAAAATCTGATTGATGCCCTTTTTCACACCAAACACCTCCGCTCTCTCGTCTCTCGTATTCTCCCATTCCTGGTTCGATTCCATGATGATTTGATTTCATAACACAACATCGTTCATCAATCATCACTTATTCCATGATGTCGTTCGTCCTTCATCAAATGTCGTTCATTCTGTTGACCAAATATAGGTTGACTAAATATAGAACACATCACCCGGGGTCAGAAGCTCATTCTTCAGAAGATGTGCCTCCCCGTCATGGAACACATAGAGCCGGTAAATCAGCACATCCACCTCATCGCCACGCTTTAACGGTTCCTCCTCAAGTCCCCACGATGCTGAAATCTTCAATCCCTTCACATTGATCTGAAGTTCCGTGTAACTTCCACGAAATGCAGTCTCCTCGACAACACCGTGCTCGTAGGCACTCGGAAAATCAACCGCCTCCCCGATGCGCACTGCCTTGACAAACTCCGGTCGGATCACTGCCTCGGACTCTCCGAATTTTGCAGAGAATCCCTTGAGTTTGTCGTATCCCTCTAACTTAATCGACTCTCCGATAAACTGGGCGACAAACGGAGTCTTCGGATTCTTGTAGATCTCAATCGGTGTTCCGCTCTGCTCGACTCTTCCACGGTTCGTCACAATGATCTCATCCGCGACTTCGACTGCCTCATCCTGATCATGGGTGACGAAAATGCTCGTGATGCCGAGCTGTTCGACCATCTGCTTGAGCCATGCGCGCAGTTCCTTGCGGACTTTCGCGTCAATCGCCGCAAACGGCTCATCGAGAAGCAGAAGCTGAGGATCTGGAGCAAGCGCACGGGCAAATGCGACGCGCTGTCTCTGTCCACCTGAGAGCTGTCCCGGGAGACGATTTTCGAGTCCCGGAAGACCGACAAGATCGAGAAGTTCTGTCACTCGCTTTTTGATCGTCTCCTTATCCTGCTTTCTGAGTTTCAGTCCATACGCAATGTTGTCGTAGACGGTCATATAGGGAAAGAGCGCATAGTTCTGAAATACAAATCCGATTCCACGCTTCTCGACCGGCACATCGTTGACACAGACACCATCAATGAAGACATCTCCGCTGTCCTGATGTTCGAGACCTGCAATCATTCTGAGAATCGTCGTCTTTCCGCTTCCGCTCGGTCCAAGAAGAGCTGCGAGCGTTCCTTTTTCTATTGAGAAGGACACCTGATCCGATGCCTGATAATCTCCAAATTTTTTATTAATGTTTTTCAGTTCAAGGTACATATCACTCAGCCACCTTATCCGGATATAATTTTTTGATTGCAGTCAGATCGGTAAAATCGTTCACATCATAGTCCTTTGCAAACTTTCCATTTTCAAGTGCCCACGCCTTAATGCCGTCAAAATGCTCCACAGCCTCCTCCGGGAAGTCGAGATCCATCTTGTAATTGCCAAATTTGTCAATAAACTGCTGTTTCGGAACTTTCAGCTTGTTCTCAAGAATCTCGGATGCCTCATCGGTATTCTCCTCAACCCACTCCTGAGTCGTCTTGAGCGCCTTCACAAAGCTCTCAATCGTCTCCGGATTCTCTGCGAGATACTCCGTTGAGCTGATCAGATACTGGTCTGTGTAGAGTCCAATCTCATCCATCGATACGAGCGGTTTCATTCCAGCTTCCTCAAGCTTCTTTGCATCGACTCCGCCAGCCCAGAACGCCACGCCCTGACCGGTCGTCATCACCGCAAGACCTGCCTGAGAGCTGTCGACTCTCACAAGATTCTGCTGATCCTCAGGAATTCCTGCCTTCTCATAAGTCACTGCATTCCAGTAATCCCATGCAGTTCCCGGGAGAGTCAGGAAACCCTGCCCTGCCAGATCGGAGAGGTCTTTTACCTTGTCCGGATTCACGTAAAGAGAATTTCCTGCGCCCTGTGCAAGACGAAACAGAATTCTCAAATTCGTCTTGTCCTGTGTATTTCCGATTCGGTTGACTGCCGCATAATCAGCGAGAACTCCAATATCTGCCTGCCCGGTCACAATTGCGTCCACTGTGTTGATTCCTGCTGCAAACTCCGTGACCTCAAGTTTAATGCCCTCATCCTCAAAAAATCCTTTTTCCGTTCCGATGATTGCAAGCCACTGGTCTAAGTTGTTGGACATGACTGCTTCACGGACAACCTTCAAATCGTTGTTTCCACTTGTCTCGCTCGTCTTCGTCTCAGCGGAACTTGAAACTGCACTGCCAGCAGTTGTTGTGTTCTCTGCCTGTCCGGAGCTTTTGGAACATCCGCTTAAAAGGCTCATTCCGAGTGTTACCGCCGTGATCCATGTAAGCATTTGTCTTTTTCTCATAATCATGTCCTCCTCTTTCCCGTCCGCGCCCTCTCAAACTCTGCATTTTCTTCTGCGTTTTCTGTTTTTCTTTTTTCCTGCGCTTCGGTGTTAGTGCGTATCTTACAGGCAGAAGAAAAGAAAGTCAACGCCAGAACAAAAAAGGCGAATTTTTTCATGGATCGTCCGAAAACATTCTGGACAACCTGAAAAAATTCGCCTGAACAAACTTTTTTGAAGGTTTATGAAGGGTTTTTATAAAACGTTTTTCAATCTGCTCGATCTGCCGATCATTTCACTGATCATTCTGCTTCTACGAATCATTCTACTGATATCCTACTGATCATTTCCTGCAAAATACTCCTGTGTCAGCTTCACAACCGTTCCTGCGAGCAGGAAGAGCGCAATCAGGTTCGGGATTGCCATCAGTCCGTTGAACGTCTCCGCAATGTTCCACATCAGACCGAGATCTGCGGTCGCACCGAGAATTGCAACGAGGGAATACACCACCATGAACGGGCGAATCACGCGCTCAGAGAACAAAAACTCAATGCATCGTGCTCCGTAAAGTCCCCAGCCGAGGATCGTTGAGAACGCGAAGCAACACATTGCAACTGCGGTGAAAATCGATACCCAGTTGCCGTAGGTGGATGTAAAGCCCTGAATCGTCAGCTCTGCGCCTGCCGGCTCTCCGTAAGCGATTGACACCTGACTGCAAAGAATGACGAGAGCAGTCAGGGTGCAGATCAGAATCGTGTCAGTGAACACCTCAAAGATTCCAAACATCCCCTGCTTGACCGGTTTTCTCGTATCCGCACATGCATGAGCGATCGATCCTGTTCCGAGTCCCGCCTCATTCGAGAAGATACCGCGGGAAACGCCCTTCTTCATGCTCATAAACATGCTTCCGACAAGTCCGCCCGTAACCGATGCCGGCTTAAATGCTCCCTCAAAGATGGAAGTGAACACAAGCGGAACAACGCGGAAGTTCACAAGAACTACACCAAGTGCCAAGATGATGTAGAGCAGAGCCATAAATGGAACGAGCTTCTCCGTAACCTGTCCGATTCGCTTGATTCCTCCAAGCAGAATCAGAGCGACGAGAACAGCGATCAGCACACCGATAATCAGATTCGACATTCTGACATTCTCCTCTGTGATCACCTGATAGTTCAGAAGTGCAGAGTTAATTGCAGTCGTGATGGTGTTTACCTGAGTCGCATTTCCGGTTCCGAATACGGTCAGCACACCGAATGCGGAAAAGAGATAAGCAAGCCAGATCCATTTCTTGCCGAGTCCGTTCTTGATATAGTACATCGGACCGCCGACCTGATCGCCCTCCGCATTCGTCTCACGGAAATGAACGGCAAGCGTTACCTCCGCGAACTTTGTGCACATGCCGAGCATTGCAGAAACCCACATCCAGAAGACCGCTCCCGGACCGCCGATTGCGATTGCTCCCGCTACACCTGCGATATTTCCCGTTCCAACCGTCGCCGCGAGTGCGGTACACACTGCCTGAAACGGGGTGATTGCTCCGTCTGAGGCATTTTTCTTGCGGAACATTCGTCCGATTGTCGTGCGAATTGCGTAAGGGAATTTCCGAATCTGGAGAAACCGGGTGCGAAGACTCAGATAAAGTCCTACACCTATAATGCAGACCATCGCCGGAACTCCCCAGATGAAATTATTCACGGCGGTGTTGATTGTCTCAATTGTCTGTAACATAAATTTCTATGTCCTTTCATATTTTCGTAACAAAAAATCACGGGGAACATGGCGCAATTTTCCTTTCTTCATCGAATTCCAAATCTTGCCATGAACCATAAAAACATCGTCAAGCATACCATAAAATCAAGGGATTGTAAAACCAAATATAACTCAGAGCGGATGTCCCTCTCTTGTAAAAGTGGGGATATCGCAAACTTTCTCAGGAAGGGAAACAATCCCCTTCTGATGAAATAATAAAGGGGAAACCGGCACAACTCTCCTGCCGGTTCCCCCTTGAACCTGATTTTCTCTCACAGAACCTGATGTCCTAAAAAACAATCTCCTTATTCTCTCTTCTCCACTGTCTGAACTCTGCGGAAGCAGACAAAAGAAGATCTGAGGAAGAATTCAGTGCCGTCTCAACAGAATCCTGAATCACACCGATGATGAATCCGATTCCAACAACCTGCATAGCGACTTCATTCGGAATTCCAAAGAGTCCACATGCCATCGGGATCAGAAGCAGGGAACCGCCTGCGACGCCGGATGCTCCACATGCGGAGAGCGTTGCAAGAATACTCAGGACAATCGCACTCGGAATATCCACATTGATTCCCAGTGTGTGTGCCGTCGCAAGCGTCATTACCGTGATCGTGATCGCTGCTCCGTCCATATTAATCGCAGAGCCGAGCGGGATCGTTACAGAGTAGGTATCCTTATCAAGTCCCATCTCCGCACAGGCTTCCATGTTGATCGGGATATTCGCAGCAGAGCTTCTCGTGAAGAATGCAGTGATCGCACTCTTTTTCAGGCACTTGAAGATCAGCGGGAACGGATTCTTGCGGATGCACCAGAATACAAGAATCGGGTTCGTCACAAAGTAGATAAAAAGCATCGAGCCGACAAGCACCGCGAGCAGCTTTCCATACTCGGTGAATGCTGACAGACCATTCGTCGACACCGTGTTGTATACAAGACCGAGGATACCAAACGGTGCAAAGCTGATGATCCAGGTCACAACCCTTGAAAAAGCACCCGAAAGATCATTGAGCATCTTTTTCGTCGCCTCCCCGGCACCGCGCAGACCGAAACCGAGCAGAACTGCCCAGAACAGAATTCCGATATAATTTGCCTCCATCAGGGATTTCACTGGATTCGACACAATATTCATTAACAGATTTCTCAGCACATCCGCGATTCCCTGCGGTGCTGACATATCAGCTGCCTCCGCGCTCAGCGTCAGGGATACCGGAAACAGCATGCTCGATACGACTGCAATCACAGCCGCAAGAAAAGTGCTGAACATGTAAAGAATGATAACGGTCCGGATCACACCACCGTGACTCTTTCCGGAATAGCAGAGCGAACTGACGATCAAAAAGAAGACCAGAAGCGGTGCCACCGCCTTCAGCGCTCCGACAAACGCATCACCAAGAATTGCAACTCCCCCTGTTCCGGGACACACAAGACCCAGAACTGTTCCGATGATCAGACCTACCACAATCCGTTTTACCAGACTGATCTGATTCCATGCCTCAAACAGCTTTTTCATAGATTTTTCTTCTTTCTGTATAGATTTTTCTGTTCTATTATACACAATTCGCCTTTAAAATACAAATGTTTTTATCACGCGGACATTTTGAGTTATTTGTCTTTTCGTTTAAAAAAAATCTCCTCAACAAGTTTTCCTCAAAACAACTTACAAGTTTCCCTGTTTCACACATACTTTTCCTTTTTTTCTAATAGGATGTAAAAAACGTGTTCGGAAGGACATTCATGAAAGATTATATTGAAGAGCGGGCGGTTGCAATCGCCAATTACATCATCGACCACAATGCCACAGTACGTCAGACTGCAAAAAAATTCGGAATCAGCAAGAGCACGGTTCACAAGGATGTGACAGACCGGCTTGAACATATCAATCCATCCCTCGCTGCCCGCGCCCGGATCGTCTTAAACATCAACAAGTCCGAGCGCCACATTCGCGGTGGACTTGCGACCCGGGAAAAATATCAGCACCGGCTCGCGATTTGCAGTCAGGAAGAACAGAAATAATACTTGACAAATCTGCTGTTTTTTCATACGGTTATTTTGATTATTGATAGTTTTTCTCAATAATCAAGTATTTTCAGTTATTTCACACTACGATTTCATACAGAAGAGGTACAGAGATGACACTGCGAGACTTACCAATCGGAAAAACTGCTACAATCCGCTCTGTCGGGGGAGAGGGCGCACTGCGCCAACACTTCCTCGATATGGGTCTGATTCCAAAAGGCGAGGTTACCATGGTGAAATATGCTCCCATGGGCGATCCGATGGAACTTCGGATTCACAGCTATGAACTGACCCTGCGTTTAGCGGATGCAGAAAAAATCGAAATTGAGAACATTCGGGATGCAAAGATGATCCCTCCAATGCCGGCTCCGGATGCGGAAACCCTTCCTCATCCGGGACTCGGAGAGGGCGGACGCTTCCACGAGAAATCCACAGAGAACCCACTCCCTGACGGGACAATCCTGACTTTTGCACTTGCCGGAAATCAGAACTGTGGAAAAACCACCCTGTTTAATCAGCTGACTGGCTCAAACCAGCATGTCGGAAACTTCCCAGGCGTGACTGTCGACCGAAAAGATGGAGTGATCCGAAATTACAAAGACACCCTCGTGACCGACCTTCCCGGCATCTACTCGATGTCGCCCTACTCGAGCGAGGAGCTTGTGACCCGCGACTTCGTCCTGCGCGATCACCCGAAGGGAATCATCAACATCGTCGACGCGACAAACATCGAGCGAAATCTCTATCTGACGATGCAGCTGATGGAGCTTGACATTCCGATGGTTCTCGCATTAAACATGATGGACGAAGTGCGAGCCAACGGTGGTTCCGTCATGATCAACAAGATGGAGGAAATGCTCGGAATCCCGGTGATCCCGATTTCCGCATCCAAGAACGAGGGAATTGACGAGCTGATCTCCCACGCCGTCCACGTCGCAAAGTATCAGGAATGTCCAAGAAAAATGGACCTGTGCGATGTTAATGACGACGGTGGTGCGGTTCACCGCTGTCTGCACGCAATCATGCATCTGATTGAGGACCACGCCAAGCGCGCCGATATTCCCCTGCGCTTTGCCGCCTCAAAGCTTGCGGAAGGCGATCCACTGATCTTAAAAAGTCTGCACCTCGATCAGAACGAGCAGGAGACACTTGAGCACATTCTCTGCCAGATGGAGAAAGAGCGCGGTCTTGACCGTTCCGCTGCGATCGCCCACATGCGCTTCGATTTCATTGGAAAAGTCTGCGATGCCTCGGTTGTTCGACCGAAAGAAAGTAAAGAACATCTGCGAAGCGTACAGATTGACCGCATCCTGACCGGAAAATATACTGCAATCCCCTGCTTTGTCGGCATCATGGGGCTCGTCTTCTACCTGACATTTGGGGTCATCGGTGCTTTCCTCTCGTCGCTCCTCGATGCAGGCATCTCTGCGCTGTCCGACCTCGTTCAGAATCTCCTGATTGCCTGGAACGTCAGTGATGTCCTCCAATCTCTCGTGATTGACGGTCTCTTCAACGGTGTCGGCAGTGTGCTGAGCTTCCTGCCTGTTATCGTCACGCTGTTCTTCTTCCTCTCGATGCTTGAAGACAGCGGATACATGGCGCGCGTCGCTTTCGTGATGGACAAACTGCTCCGTAAAATCGGTCTGTCCGGTCGAAGCATTGTCCCAATGCTTGTCGGATTCGGATGCACGGTTCCCGGTGTCATGGCGAGTCGAACACTCCCATCTGAGCGTGACCGCAAGATGACAATTCTTCTGACTCCGTTCATGAGCTGTTCCGCAAAACTGCCGATCTATGCATTTTTCGCAAGTGCCTTCTTCCCAAAACATGGCGCACTTGTGATGGCGATCCTCTACTTTGGCGGAATCTTTATGGGAATTCTCATGGCACTCATTTTCGGTCAGACGCTGTTTCGCGGAGAAGCCGTTCCGTTTGTCATGGAACTGCCAAACTACCGCATGCCGGGAGCAAAAAACGTCGGTCACCTGCTCTGGGACAAAGCAAGAGACTTTCTCCAGAAAGCGTTCACCGTGATCTTCATGGCGACACTCGCAATCTGGTTCTTGCAGACATTCGACCTGCACTTGAACATCGTCACCGACTCGAGAGACAGCATCCTCGCCTGCGTAGCCGGTATGATTGCCCCGCTCTTCGCCCCGATGGGATTTGGCGACTGGCGGATCTCCACCGCGCTGATCACCGGATTCATGGCAAAAGAGAGTGTTGTCGCAACGCTCTCCGTCCTGTTTGGAAGCACCGCGATTCTGACATCCACGATCAGTCCACTCTCAGCCGGTAGCCTGCTTGTCTTCTGCCTGCTCTACACCCCGTGCGTCGCCGCGATCGCGAGCATCCGCAGAGAACTCGGCGGACGCTGGGCCTTCGCCGTTGTCCTGATGCAATGCGCAATCGCATGGATCGCCTCGTTTGTGGTCTACCTGATCGGAAGCCTGATTTGAATGATCTAAAAAAAAGAATGTGCCTTGGCACATTCTTGCGCCGAGGCGCGGTTGCTTCGGCAACGACTTTCCCGCTTTAGTTGTCTAAGATTGTTCACAGACAGCTCGCTACATATGCACGCACACATAAATCGAATGACATTCCCAAACGAAATCAATCTAGTCCCACACTCTTACTCCGCGCGATAATAGATCTTCCACCTTCCACTGCGATAACGCCAGATAAAGAACGACGCGCGCACAATCCAGTCCACAACCATCGCAATCCACACACCGATCGCTCCGAGTCCCATTCCAATTGCGACGATATAGCTCAATCCAATTCGAAAAACGATCATTGATCCAATCGAGACCACCATCGGGAACTTCACATCATTTGCCGCACGCAGAACACTCGTCAGCGTAAATGCCGACGGCCACAAAAGGATCGCACAGCCATCATGAATCAACACCAGCGTCGATGCAAGCGCAAGTGTCTCATCCGACAATCCGTACAGATTCAGAATCATCGGCATCGCTCCAAGCACCGCAAGACAAGTCACCATATTAACCGCATACGTCACCGTCATCAGCTTCTTCGTGTAATACTGCGCCTGATCGTAGTCCCCCGCTCCGACACACTGACCAATCACCGTAATCATCGCCAAATTCATCGCACTTCCCGGAAGCACGCCCATCGAGTCGAGGTTATTTGCAACTGCATTTGCTGCAATCTGGATCGTTCCAAATCCCGCAATGATACCGACGACGAGCACTCGTCCAAGCTGGAAGATACTATTCTCCACTCCGCTCGGAATTCCGATATTCAAAATCCTGTGAATCATTCTTCCATCCCAGTGAATTCCATGTGCCCCTGCATGAATGTCGAGCACCGGATTTCTCAGTCTCAGATAAAGAATCACGCAGGCAGTCATTCTCGAAATCAGAGAAGCAAGTGCCGCACCTGCCACGCCCCAGTGGAATCCAAAAATGAATACATAGTCGCCCACTGCATTCATCACATTCATCAGAATCGAAACCTGCATCGAAATTCTGGAGTTTCCCATCGATCGAAACAGCGCCGCACATGAATTGTACACTGCCAGAAACGGATAGGATAAGGCAGAAAGAATCAGATAAATCAGCGCATTCTGCATGACATCCGCCTCAATCTCTCCGTACAAAATCGAAAGAAACGGTCTGCGGAAAATCAGGCACAACACCATGATACCGACTGCGATAATTCCCGTAATCAAAAGCAACTGATCTGCCGCCTGACACGCCTTATTCTTGTCCTTCTGTCCCAGATACTGCGACGATACAACAGCTCCTCCCGTCGCTATCGCCGCAAAAATATTGATGATCAGCGTGTTTATCATATCCACCAGAGAGACACCAGATGTCGCCGCCTCTCCCGCACTTGAAACCATCACCGTATCCACCATTCCGACCGTCACTGCCAGAATCTGCTCCACCACAAGTGGCGCAATCAACCACCACAGCGCCTGATTGGAAAAAAGGGTTCCTTTTATCTCTTTTTCTCTCATAATCCGTCACACTCTTTTCCCTTTTATTCTCTTTTACGTTTTCTTTTATTTTCGTTTATGCTTTATTCTCTTTTACATTTCCTTTTATTGGTCTTTGCAAACTTCACAAACCCGCAAAATCTCTTTCACCATCACTTCCGGGTTGATTGGCTTTGTCAGATATCCAGTCATCCCGGCTTCCCGACACTCTTCATAACTCTCTGCGGTAGACTGCGCTGTCATCGCAAGAATCGGAATCGCCCCGATATCCGAAGACTCCATCGCACGAATTTTGCGCGTCGCCGTAAGTCCATCCATCACCGGCATCATCACATCCATCAAAATGATATCGTAAGTTCCCGGAGGAGCTTTTGCAACTTTCTCGCTTGCCTCCTGCCCGTTCCACGCCTGATCAACGCTTGCGCCATAATCCGTCAGATAAAACTCTGCGATCTCCATATTGATCTCATTGTCCTCCGCAAGAAGAATGTTCTTTCCGGCAAGCTCTTTTTTTAATATATCTTTTTTTGATGTGCCTTCTTTTGACATGTTTTTTTCTAAATTCTCTGTCTCCGCCCCATCTTCTGAATACATTTCAGTCTGATTTCCAATCGCAGCCGATCCATTTTGCGTATTCTTAACCTGACTCGCCTGCACATCAAGCTCAAATGGAATTGTGACGACAAACGTTGTCCCAACTCCGACACGGCTCTGAACCTGTATCGTTCCGTTCATCTTTGCGACCATCTCTTTCACGATCGACATACCAAGCCCGGTTCCCATGTAATGTGTTCGGGCATCCGTTTTTTCCTGGCTGAACGGCTCAAACAATCTGTTTTTCACAAAGTCCTCACTCATTCCGACTCCGCTGTCCGTGATCTTAAACTCATAGACAACCGTCTTCTCATCGGCCGATGCCTCCCTCGTGTAGACATCGATTGTTCCATTCGGCTTGTTATACTTGATCGCATTGCTCAAGATATTCAGCAAAATCTGTCTCAGATGAAGCGGACTTCCGAGCAGATGAACATGGCTGAGATTTTCCTGGTATGCATGATAGACAATTCCAGTCTCCGACAGTTGACCTTCGATCAGCGATGCAACCTCATTCATCAACTCCTCAATATCAAACGGCTTTCTCTCCGGAACAAAGTGTCCTGCCTCCATCTTGCTCATCTCAAGCACATCGCAGACAAGCGCCAGCAAGTGCGTGGAGGAGAGTCGAATCTTTTCAAGGCAGACATCTACCTTTTCCGGATCTTCCTTATTCCTCGCAATGATATCGACCATTCCCATGATTCCATTGATCGGTGTCCGAATGTCATGACTCATGCGATTCAGGAATTCTGTCTTTGCCTTGCTCTCAAGATCCGCCTTCTTAAATGCAACCTGAAGACGTTCCCTCTCCATCTTCTCCTGCTCATGAAACACCGAAGTATTCTTGAAGAGAATCATTCCATGCACAACACTGCGCTCAACTCCACTCTCATCATCATAAACGGGGTCCTGAGACATCAGAATCATTTTCTGAAGCCAGATCAGCGTTTTCTTTGCATCGAGTTCCCGGTACTCGACTGCAACCTGTTTTGCGCCCGTGTTAAAACGTTCCAACAGTTTTTCCGAGGAATCTGCAATTCGATAGTTCTCCATCGTCTCACCTGAGATAAACTTCCGTCGTCCCTCACAATATTCATTGTAAGAACACGGAAGCTCAATCCCGAGCTCAAAGTGGCGAGCCTCCGCATCCCGATAGAAAATCTTTTCAATCCGATCATTTGTTAGATCTACGGTATAGACCATCTCAGCCGTCTCGAGAAGCGCATCGACGTAATTGCTGTTCTCAAGGATCGACTGCTTCATCTGCTCGTAATAGCGGGTCAGCTGGCGTTTCTCAATCGCCTCAAGCTGTGCAGAGTCGCGGAAATACTCAAATCCGAGCACAAAGTGATGCAGTTCTCCATGTGCATTGGAATCACAATAGAGGATCGTCAAGCGCCCTCTTCTCATATGGTCGCCTTCCGGATACTGACAAAGATACTCGCTCTTCTCATGCGTTTTGGAGAGCGTCTTTTTCAGATATGAGAGCTGAAGCTCCTCCCAGAGTTTCTTCCTCGTCTCCGGAGTCGAAAGCTCCTGCACAATCTGTTCCACCGCTCCGGAATAACTTCCATCGTCCGCGAGGAAGAAGGACGAACTTGCACGCAGTACCCGGTACTGATCCTGCTGTCCATCGCAGTACACACAGTCCGTAAAGGAAAATCCTTTTTCTTTTATGAACCTGAGAACACTCAGATTGATCTGTTTCTCCTTTATCGCCTCCTCCATCTTCGCCCGGTTCTTGTCAATGTACATGTTCTTATCCGCATAACGGAAAAGTTCTCTCATCGTGCACTCTGGGAAATCATCCGACAGTGCATATCCCGCCGCATAACTGATCGGCATCTCCGGATGTCCCTTCGAGTACTCCGCCATATGCGTCCGAATCTGTGCCATGCAATTCTGGACTTCCTCATGGTTCAGACCATGCAGAACTGCAAGGAACTCATCTCCGCCATTTCGCCCGACAAAATATTCCGACGCAAGCGCCTTTCTCAGCTCCACCGCAAAATTTCGAATGTACTCGTCTCCTTTTGCATGTCCCAAGCTGTTGTTGATCGTCCTCAAATTGTTTAAGTCAAAGACACAGAGCGCAGTCGCTCCATTCTCCCCCGCAAGCTCGGGTGTGCTGAGAATCTCCTCGCACTTATTCTTATTCGGAAGACCGGTCGCCTCATCTAAATAGACCTTGCTCTGCAAAATTCGGTTCATCGCCGCATATCGCAGAGCTTTAACCAGCTCAATTCCGATCAGAATCACCAGACCGATCGTATCCAATACCACGACCTGTTCAAGATAACTCAGCGCAGTCGCCTTTTTCTGGGAATACGCCTCCGCCAGTCCGGTCGCCTCATCACAGATGCCAAAAAAGGCTTCGCTCTCCGCAATGATGTCGGTATTCTGGTATCCCACCTGGCGCACCTTCAAAATCTCTTCTCTCACATCATCAAAATCTGCACTCAGCTCTGTCAACTTGTGCTGAAATTGTGCATCATTGAGGCGGACAAGATTCCATGTATCACTGCCCTCTCTGAGTCCCACAATAAAAGATGCCACGCTCTCAATCATCTCATCCTGCGGGAAACCCGCAATCTCCAGCTTTATAATCTGCTGTGTCGTTCCTCTCACAAGTCCGGCATAGTTTACGACGCGGGCAGTTCCCTGAATTTTTCCCACAATCGACATAATGCAAAAAAACAGTACAATCAGTACTGTCGTCAAAACCGTCATCCCGCCACGAACCAGATAAGAGAGTTTGTTCTGTTTCTTTTTCGTTGCCACGTTCTGTCTCCCGCATTTAATTCTTACTGTTCACGCACACGTGCCCAGTAACGGAATTTGCCGTGGTTTCACATTTAAATACGGCAAATTCCCGCTACCACCACGTTATCTCACGGCACTTTCGGTTCTAAAAGTGCCTACCTGTAAACAGTAACATCCATTTCTTATTTACATTTACATACTCAACTTAAATTTCATTACCATTTAAACTTTATTACCATTTATCTGTATCTGTTCTGTATCTTTTTATCTGTTCCATTTCATTCTAGTAGATTTTTTCTGTTTTGACAAGATCGTTACCGTTCTTAATACATTTCATAATTCCTTGCACAAACTCTCTGTCTATTGCTATTTCTTAGCGCATATGATATTCGAAGACGTTAAACCGAAAAAAAAACAGAGCGTTTTGACTGACTGCCGAAACGCTCTGTTTTTATATTTTGGGATAGTCCCAATCCCTATTCATTTTAATTTTCGATAATAGGCATAAAACATCAGTGAGGTGGTGCAAACAGCAATGGTGTCTGCAATCGGCTCTGCCAGATAGACACCAGTAACTGCGTCCGGACACAGGTACGGTAGCAGAAAAAAGAGCGGAATGAGCAAGATAATTTTCCGCCAAATGGTGAGAAAAATCGCTTTCGGAGCTTGATCTATACGCTCTCTCCTCTATTGTTCTACTTATTATCATAAAGCAGATACAGAGAGAGCGGAAGATGTTGGTCAATTTATGAGTCACTTATAAATTTCATAGTATAATCCGAACTATATATATTGGCATATTAAAAGAGCCCTTGAGAAAATAGTCTCACAGGCTCTTTCTGTATTGCTCCGGGGTCATGCCCTCGACTTTCTTAAATACTTTTGAAAAATAGGTGCTGTTTTCATAGCCGAGCAGATCGGAGACCTGATAGACCATCTTTCCCTCCGCAAGCAACTGTTTTGCCCGTCGGATTTTCTGGCGATTTACATACGGGATAAAGTTCTCGTTCATCACGCGCTTGAAAAAGGAACTCAGATACGGCTCCGACACGCCTATATAGCGCGCAACATCGGTAAGCTGAATCGGAGAGCTTAAATTCTGTTCAATGTAATTGAGCGCCATCTCAATGATGTCGGACTCTGATTTTTTCTGTCTCGTAAAATACGTCCCGGCAAATTGTTTCGTAAACTCTTTCCACCAGATGCGAAGATCTTCAAGGTTTGCCATGTTCACAATCTTCCGATAATGGCGTCTGCTGTCTGCGACCTCAAGTTCATCGATCGACCCGCCAAGCTGGGCGGACTTATCTGAAAACCGGCTCAGAATCTCAATCATCAGCCGTTTGATGTACGGCACTGGATAATTTTCTGCCGTCTCGATCTCATCAAAAAGCTCGGAGATGTTTTTGTCCATCTCTTCGAGTGACATTTTCTGGATTGCGCGCTCAAGGCGCTCCATATATTCTGCTCCGCCGAGAGTCTGATGTTTTTCAAACGTAAATGGAGTCTCGAGGTCAACGATCTCTTCCCTATTTCCATAAAATCCATACGCCTCGATGCTGTCCGCAAGACGGGTAAAAAATCCGGTCTCATGATCCCGGTCGCTGTACGGCGTAATTCCGATATAACACCGGTTTGTGATGAAAAGTTCAATCTGTCGTTTAAGCGATTCAACCTCCGCTTTCTCCGTCCCCTCACGGATCAAAACAAGGAGTTTGCCCTCCCACATCAGGGCGAGCGTATGCTTCCCGAGTCCCTGATAATACTGGGTGGCGACCGTCTCGATCAGCTTCATGTCCGTCATCTCTTCCGCATATTTCCACACCATATAGAAACTCAGACAGCATCCGCTCTGGAATTCTTCAGGTATGTTACGAACTCGCTTTCGCATCTCATAGCCGGTCTGGGCAGCGGATTTCTGTTCTGGTACAGATTTCTCCTCAACTTCCATCTCAGGAAACGAGTCTCTCAGATGTTTGAGAGAGGCGAGAAGCTCCTCCTTCGAGAGTCCGAATTTTCGGATGTAGTCGACTGCCCCGAGTTTCATCGCCTCCTTCACGGTGTCAAAATCATCGTAACAGCTGACAACAATCGTCTTCACCGAGAGATGACGACTGCGGATGATTTTTAAGAGTTCCAGACCGCTGATTTCCGGAATATTCAAATCCAGAAACATCAGATCCGGATGACCACTCTCAATCTGTTGCAGAGCCTCCCTGCCGTCGCACGCATCCTCAAGAAGTGCGATTCCAAGCTCCTCCCACGGAAGCAGGGAACGCATTCCAACTCTCGCGAGAAGCTCATCCTCAACAATCAGCGCTTTCATTTTCATCCCCCTTTTCCTCAATCGCCGGAATTCGTAGCGAGACTCGGAATCCGCTCTCGATCTCTGTGTCGATCGCAAGGCCGTAGCCCTCTCCGAACAATCCGGTCAGTCTCTTGTGAATATTAGGAAGACCGATTCCGGTCAGTCCCCGTTTTCCCGGCTTTTCGCGGTTTAAATCAAGCGTTTTTCCCCTGAGTCCCTCGCCATTATCAATCAGCGTCAGCACAATATCTGTACCCTGATTTTCCCCGCGAAGCGCAATCACACCGCACTCCACATGAGACATTCCGTGAATAAACGAATTCTCGACAAGCGGCTGGAGACAGAAACGCGGAATCTGGTACTTTCGGATGTTTTCCGGAATTGAGAAAAAGAACTGAACCTTGTTTCCAAAGCGGATCTGCATGATTTTTACATAGGCATTCAGGATGCGCACTGCATTTCCAATGCTCTCCATCTCCTCATCGCTCTTATACGTCTCGCTCAGCAGAACGCCAAGCTCCGACAGCACATCTGCGACCTCCTCATCGTGATTCATCGAAGCCTTCCAGCGGATCGCATTCAACGTATTAAACAGAAAATGAGGATTGATCTGTGCCTTGAGCGCATCGAATCTTGCCTTCTCCTTCATCACCGCTTCCTGTCTCACATCCTCCATCAGCTTTGCGATTCTGTTCTGTGCGCGGATCATCCCGTTCTCAAGAGCCTGCGTCTCAAGGAAACGATTTTCCTCGAGTGTCAGCTTCTTCGGATCGTTCTGCTCAATCCAGTCAACCTGTCGCGCAAAGAAGAGAATCGGGTTTGTGATGTACCGGCTGATCATCAACATGATTGTGACAATGGCAATGCCTGCACCTGCCATAAACAGAATCACGACCAGCTGAATCTGCTCACTCTGTGCAAAAATTTCATGATAATTTCCGACGTAAACAACCTGATTGTTGCTCGAAGTCAGATTTGATGAGAGCACATAGGCATTGCCGATTTTTCCCTGCTTTTCACCGGATTTTCTCCAAACCTCGATCGTCTTCTCCGCGATCTCCGGCGAGAGTTCCTCGGGACCGGATGCGATAATTCTGCCGTTCTGGTCACACATGAAGACCGTTCCGCCTCGATAAACCGAATCGGACGAATTCTTCGCATTTCCGAAAAAGACATCTCTCGGAATCCGCACAAGCGCATAGCCGAGCGCATTTCCACGATAGCGCACGAGTGCGCGCCCAAAGCTCACATATCTTCGATTATCCTTGTAATCAAAATACGGCGTCATCGCACTGTCCCAGTACGGAATCTGACCACTCTTTTGCATATTTTGATACCAGTCAGTCTCCTGATATTTTTCCGGAATCTCAGCGATCCTTGTGGAACTGATCTTTTTTCCGTCGTTCATAAAAATCATCAGCTCCGCCTCGATGCTTCCGAGGGTCGAGACATTCGTATTGAGGATCATCCCCTCGATCTGTCCGACCACGCGATTTTTCGCATATTCATTTTTTGCATTATAATAATTCTTCAAAAACCGGCTGTTCTCCATGTAGGTAATCATCGTACTGCTCGCATAATTTGAAAGCAGAATCGCACTGTCAATCTCCTGCACATTCTGCGCAAACATCATCTGTATCGCTTCCTCAATCCCGGAGTCTGTCTTTTTCTTCAACAAAAAACAAAGGACAGTCAGAGCGAGAAAGAGGGGCAGCAGAATGTAAAGCGTCACACTCTGAACCATACTGCGCCAGATGCTCGGCGCAACCTTCCTCTCTCTCATCTCTAACTGTCTCCTGAAACGTCAATCTATTCGGTCTACTTATTCTGTCTGTAAATCCACTGGTCTGCTCAATCGTTTTTCTTTGCCACCCCGATCAAAAGCTCTGACTGAAAACATCTATCCTCGGATGGGATGTTCTCTTGCAAAAATCTCATCCCTTAACGGCTCCGGCAGACAGACCACCTACGAGGTTGTCCTGAACGAAGACGAAGAAGACGATAACCGGAATCAGGCTCAGGATAACAGATGCCATCAGCGGTCCCCAGTCGGTCGAGTACTCTCCGATGTAATCGCGAATACCAACCTGAACGGTCTTTTTCAGCGTGGAATTGATGAACGTATTTGCATACATGAACTCATCCCAGGACATCAGGAAGCAATACAGCGTCGTCGCGGAGATACCCGGTTTTGCCATCGGGAAAATCACCTTGATAAACGACTGAAATCTGCTACATCCGTCAATCAGCGCCGACTCCTCGATCTCCCACGGAATCTGGAGGAAAAACGTACACATATTCCAGACCGCAAACGGAAGAACGAACGAGCAGTTGATGATGATCAGACCGGTATGCGTATCAACCAGTCCCATATTTTTCATGATAACATAGTAGGGAATGGAAAGCAACACGCCCGGAAACATTTTCGTGAACAGGATACTCAGCTTCATTTTCTCCGCTCCGACAATGTTGTAACGGCAGAATCCATATGCCGCCATGACTGCTAAAATCATCGAGATCACAGTCACGACAACGGAAATATACGCGCTGTTTAAAAAGTAGCGCACGAAATTCGACTGAAACAAAACTCGCTTAAAATTGTCAAATGTAACGTATTTCGGTATGATCTGATTCATATCATAAATCTGCTCCGGCGACTTTACAGAGGTCATCAGAACCCAGATAAATGGCAATACCGAGCACAGGGCAATCAATGATGCCATCACATACAGAAACGTCCACTCACCCTTTGTCCGCTTCATCTCTCTACCTCCTGCCTTCCCGATCTGAAGAAATCATCTTTACATAGATCACAGTCAGAATCGCAATCACGATGAAAATCACAACGGAAGTCGCCGCTGCATATCCAAACTTGTGGTCCACAAACGCCTGACGGTATGCATATGTATACATAATTTCAGTACTGTCAAGCGGACCTCCCTTTGTCAGAAGCCAGATTGCATTGAAGTTGTTAAAGATGGAAATCAGATTCAAAATAACCGCAACTGCCATCGGCTCCTTGATGTTTGGAAGCGTGATGTAGAGGAAGCGTTTCAGCTTTCCTGCTCCGTCAATCGCTCCGCTCTCATACATATCGTAAGATACGCCCTGAAGGGCTGCAAGAATAAAGATCATCAGAAACGGCGTGCTCTTCCACACATTTGCGACGATAACCGCCGGCATCGCGCTCGTGACATTTCCGAGGAAAGAATATCCCTCCTTCAGGATTCCGAGGCGAATCAGAATTGCATTGAAGACACCAATTTTCGTATCGTAGAGTGCGCTGAATGTCAGTGCACTGATCGCTGCAGGGATCGCCCACGGCAGAAGTGCCATTGTACGGAATACACCGCGTCCCTTGAGCTTCTCATTGAGGATCAGCGCTACTCCCATCGCAAGTGCAAGCTGGATCACGATGTTCACAAGTGTCCACACAACTGAGTTCATCACCGCATTGCGATACTTGGAATTTGCAAACACAACGAGATAGTTCTTGAGTCCGGCGAATGTCCCGAAATTCGGGGCATTCGCCTTTGTCATATCATAGTTCAGCAAGCTGATCCAGATTCCCTGCAAAAGCGGGTAAACGCTGAGAAGCAGGATTGCGAGGATTGCCGGTGCAATCAGCAGATAACCGTGAATATTTCTCTGAAACGAGTACTCATCAGGTCTTCGTTTCTTTGTCTTCTCTCTCATAAAAGCGCCTCTATCATTCTTAACCGTTCTAGTAGTTTTCGTTGACAAAGTCATTCAGTTCTGCTTCCAGCTCATTCAGTGCTTCCTCAGAAGTCTTCTGATCGAAGAACACTTTCTTGAACGCATCTACAACCTTCTGATCAACAGAAGCGGCATTCTTTACGCGCGGTCTCGGAACGGTGTAAGCAGACTCGTCGATGAAGACCTGATACTCCGGATTCATCTCCAGAATCGGGGTGTAATCTACATCACTTCTTCCAGGAATTCTTCCCTGCTCCGTCATGACATAGTCACATTCCTTGCTCGTCAGGTAGTCAACAAATGCCCATGCAAGATCCGGATTTGCGGTGTTTGCATTGATTGCCATATTGTATCCACCAAGGCAGACAGCCTGTACGCTTCCCTTCGGCATCGGAGCCAGACCAAATTCCATATCCGGGTTGCCCTTCTGGATATTCACATAAGCCCAGTCACCGCAGACAAAGAAGAGACAGTCATCAGAGACGAACGTCGTGTATGCGGTTGCCCAGTCGGTTGCATCCTTCATGCCCTCTGGGAATGCGTGATACTTCGTGTGAAGACCAGTCCAGAATGAGAATGCTTCTTTACCAGACTCGTTGTTGACGGTTACGACCGGCTTCTCTCCGCTTGTATCGATCACATCGTTTCCATTCTCAAAGAAGATGTTGAAGAGTGCGTATCCATCGAGACGGGTGGAAATTCCGGAATATCCCTTCTCTGTTGCAAGTTTGATATCCTCCTCAAGCTCATCCCAGGTCGTCGGTGCGCTGTCCTTTCCGATCTCGGTCAGGATTCTCTTATTGTAATAGAGTCCGGTGTTGTTGTAATACCACGGAACGGAATAGTAATTTCCCTCATAGAGTCCCGACTCGAGCGGTCCCTGAAGATACTTGTTGTCCGATGCTTCGATCTTGTCATCGAGTGGCATGATCAGTCCCATTGCTGCCAGATCAATCGGCCAGCCGGAGTTGTCGAGTGCCACGACATCCGGTCCGGAACCTGCCATTGCGGTCGTCGTGAACTTGCTGATCAGCTCCTGACCTGCCAGTCCCTCAATCGTGACCTTCGTGCCCGGGTTCTGCTCCTCAAATGCCTTCGCCGCTCTCATGATCGCCGGATCGTCCATTCCCGTGAACGAACTGTTTACCATCACGGTAATCTCTCCGGGTACGCTTCCGTCTGATGCCTCAGCCGACTCTGATCCGCCATTCTCTGCAGACGACTTCGCTACTTCCTGTTTCGTCTCCGGTGCTACCGCCGATTTTCCTGCGCTTGCTCCCACACAACCGGTCAGTGCGCTCACTGCCGTCAGAGTTGCCATTGCCAGTGCCAGATGTTTTTTCATACCAACTTCCTCCTGTCATTTTCGCTCCCGGAATCTGAACTCTCTCATCTCAAATTCTATTTCTTCCAAATCTGATTTAACTGTTTCAGATCGTATTCGTTTCAGATTCCGGGAACTTTTTGTTTCCACCGTTTTTCTATGTGCCTATTATAGAAAAATCCTTCGACAAAAGGAATGGCGGTTTTTTTTCAATTTTTGCTTGCTTTTATGAATTATTTTCTGTATGTAATTTTTTCACCAGTTTTCTGCGTTTTGTGATTAAAATTTAGCCGATCAGCATCTCGGTCAGCACAGCCTTCCAGCTCTCTGGAAGCTCAAGACCCGTAAGAGATGCCAGAATTTCTTCTTTCGTGTAGTCTCCTGCAAAGTACTGGTAGACATTTTTCTTCTTCACGATGCTTCCCTGAACCTGATCAAGGAACTCAAAGACTCTTTCGTTCAACTTCTCACGCGATTCTTTTGCAGTGCAATCGTCTGCTCCCGGAAGCGTCACACTCACACTTCTTCCTGCCTCTAAAAGCTCTGTCGTCAGTGTCAGCGTTCTCGTCTCGGAATCATACTCGCTCTCCATCGCCTCACTCGAAGCAGTCAGCTCTATCTTTGCAAATCCACGCAGACGAAGAACATAGCGGCGTTTCTTAGGCACAACCGAGAGATCTCCTGACGGACGAACTTCAAGTGTCACTGCCTCATCCTTCCAGCTTAAGGAAATCTCTGTTCTTAAGCACACACCATTCTCATAGTCAAATCCTTCTCCGCCATCCTCAAACAGCGTGTAGGTGTTGTCCTGTCCCGGGAAAACAAGAATCTCAAGCGTCTCCGGATTATCGATGCAATTATCCCCGGTATCCGGTGCCATCGGAACAATCGCGCCCGCCTTTGCGAGAACGCCCTGACGGTCAATGGGTCTGCTGATCGTCGTGTAATGTCCCTTCGGACCTCCGTGGCGAACTACACCATTGTCAAAATCATACCAGTTTCCAGCCGGAATCCATGATTTCTCCGTCGTGTATCCGGTCTCGTGATCGGTCGGATGAACCATCGGCTGAACGAGAAGTTCTGTTCCGAAGAAATACTCATTTCGGCAGACGTAACTTCCCTCCTCCATCGGATAGTAGTAGTAGGCCGGAACAACAACCGGAACCATCTTTTCATGGCACTGTGCGTTCATCGTATAGATGTACGGCAGAAGGCGATGACGCAGACGCAATGATTCTCTTGCAAGATCATCATACGGCTTCGGATAACGCCACGGCTCTTTTCCGCAGAACGGGTTGCTGTTGCTGTGAAGGCGGTTGATCGGGGAGAAGACACCAAACTGAATCCAGCGCACATACAGCTCATTATCCTTGATTCCGTTCATGTGACCGCCGATGTCATGGCTCCACCAGGTGTAACCGACGTTCGATGCTGTCGCCGTAAAGTATGGCTGATACTGAAGTGCATTCCACGTCACATGCGTATCGCCCGAAAATCCGATCGGGTAGCGATGACTGCCGAGACCACTGTAACGCGACAGCATAACTCCACGCTTTCCGGTTCTCGTCAGATCAAAGTGATGATAGTGGTTCAGCATCCAGATCGGGTCCATTCCCTCGACTGCCGAGATCTTACCCTGTTGCCAGTCCATCCACCAGAAATCAACTCCGTTCTCCTCGTTCGGATGATGCAGGAAATGGAAGTAGGCGCGGATAAATTCCTGATTTGTGAAATCAAAGCGAACCGGATACTCCGACTCCGGATCAACGCCCATCGCCTTTGCCATCTCCGGATATGCCTCCTCAAACGCGCGCACACCGTCCGCCGGATGAAGATTCAGCGTCACGCGGTAGCCGTGCTCATGAAGCCATGCCATAAAGCCCTCCGGGTCCGGGAAGCATTCGTTGTTCCAGGTATAGCCCGTCCAACCCTTTCCGAATTTCTCCGGAATGTCGACAAGATGCCAGTCCATATCCATGACAACGACAGAGAACGGCACATGCTCTCTCTCAAAACGCTCAAGAAGCTCGCGATATGTCTCCTCGGTGTACTTCCAGTAACGGCTCCACCAGTTTCCGAGCACATATTTCGGAAGCATCGGCACAGCACCCGACAGGCGGTAAAAATCATGAATCGCATGGAAATAATCACGCCCGTATCCGAGAAAATACACATCGACACAGCCTTTCTTTCTCGGCGTTACCCAGCCGTCCTCCTCCATGATCAGGGACTCGCTGTCATCAAAGAACGTACGTCCGCTCGTATCGCAAAGGCCCATGCCGAGATCGACATCTCCATCCTCACGGTTCGTCTTTCCCCCCGTCGTGCGCATGCGCTCAAGCGGACCGGAGCCTACATACCACTCACCGTCACAGCGGTCAAGCGTTCTCGCCGTTCCTTTCAAATTATGCTCTCTCGCCGGATCACCATAGTCAGTTCTTCCGTAATACCATCTTCCGCCGTAGTTCGTGAACGCATACTTCACATCAATATAGAGGTGGTTCGGGCTGAACTCCTTCTTATCATACACAAGATGAAAATACTCGGTATCGATCTCAAGACAATTCTCCTGATCCCTCACTGTAAATTTCGGAGTCTCAAAATCACGGTTCCACACGATCTGAGTCGGGCGATCCTCAAACTCTCCAGTCTCCGAGTACTCCATACGAAGCATCTGGGAAGTCAGCACCGTAAAACGATACTTGTCCCCCTGCACGACCGATTCCGGACGACATTTTCCATTCAGTTTCAGACAAAATTGTTTTTCCATAACGTTCCCTGTCTCCCTTCTTTTTCATTCAGCCTTATCGCTATTACTGTTCATGCGTTGCACAAACGATAATGGATTTTGCAAAATCTCCCTTTCATATTTCTATAAACTTTCCCATAAAAATCTAATCCTATCGTACCACGACTCCCCCAAAAAGTCGCCATTCATTTTTCACCTGACCCTGCACTTTTTTCACCTCTGAAAAAGATTCTCATAAAAAAAGCTGGCAGGATTTCTCCCACCAGCACGTTTCATTTTCTATAACTAATACACAATGATTCTGATTAGAAGATTTCAACAAAGCTAACCAGAATTACGCGCCAAATTTCCGCGAGCGTCGACTTGAATGATTTGATATACCTGGCACAGCGACAAGGCGAATAAGTCCATGCAAACCCGTGTGAAACGTCAGTGCTTAGACCGTGTATTTTACGGTCTTATGCACTGCTACGTTGAACCCGGAGCGAGAGCGCGTTTGCAGGACTTTGTTCGCCATTGGAGCTGTCTGAGATACTGTGAGATATTTTTATTTCTCAATACCTCTATCGCTCAGCAACTCCTCGACCGTCAGATACGGCTTCTCATACCCCAACCGACTGCAAAGCTGCATCACATACGGCTTCTGGAGACACGCTTTTTTAAGCGCCTCCTCCTGCTCAAAGACTTCCTCTGCTCTTCCATCTGCAAGCACCGTTCCATGCGCCATGACAATCACGCGCTCGAAATTCTCTGCGACGAAATCCATATCATGAAGAATCGCAATCACAAGTTTTCCGCGCTCCGTCAGACTGCGGATGATCGACCCGATAATCCGTCGTCCGCGCCAGTCCTGCGCGATTGTCGGCTCATCGAGAATCAGCACATCCGTGTCCATCGCAAGCACGGACGCGATCGCCGTCATCTTTCTCTCATACATCTCGAGATCGTAGGGATTCTCCCCCTCTTTTCCGGCAAGCCCGGTCAGCTCAAGCGCCTTTTTCGCCTCGCTCTTTGCGCGCTCCGGGTCCATTCCGATATTCAACGGTCCGAACATCACCTCATCGAGAACGTTGTACTTGAAAATCTGATCATCCGGATTCTGAAACACATAGCCGACATTTCCGGCAAGCATTGCAACGGTTTTTCCCGCCATGTCCTCCCCGCGGAAATAAATATTTCCAGACACCGGCTTTAAAAGTCCCTTGAGTAGTTTGACAAGCGTCGTCTTTCCGGCTCCATTCTGCCCGATGATCGCCGTCGGTCTGCCATCAAGGTGAAGATTCAGATCTTTGAGAATCGGAACATTCGCAAGATACGAGAAATCAAGATGCTCAATCCGAAACATTTCCATGCTCCTCTTCACGGCATCGTCTGCGCTGTTCGACCCATCTAATCCATTCGATCCACTCAATTCACTCGATGCATGTTTCGCCTGCATCACTCCAACCGCTTCCTCAACCGTCACCGGATATGTGCCATCCGGAAGCGTGACATTCTCTGCACGGCAGATTCTCGTAAATGCCGGTGCCTGAACACCGTAATCCTCAAGATTTTCCATCGAAAAAATCTTCTGTGGCGTATCAAATGCGATCTGCTTTCCCTGATGCAGAAGCAAAATCCGACTGCAATATGCCGCCAGTTTCTCGATCTTCTGCTCAATCATCAGAATCGTGATCCCCGACTTTGTCAACTTCTCAACCGCACGGAAAACTTCCTCGCTTCCCTCCGGATCAAGCTGGGAAGTCGGCTCATCAAGCACCATCACATCCGGTCTCATGACGAGCACACTCGCGATTGCAACACGTTGCATCTGACCACCTGACAGATCAAACGGATTTCGTTCGCGGTACTGCCAGATATCGAGCAGTTTCAGCGCCTCTTCGGCACGCTTGTGCATCTCCTCCCTCGGCACGCCGAGATTCTGCATACCGAATGCAACCTCATCGTACACCGTATCCTTTGCACCCGAGAGCTGATTAAACGGATTCTGGAACACGAGTCCGACATTTCCACACATCTGCGCAACCGGTGTATTCCCCGCTTCCTTGCCATTGACGATGACTTTTCCACCGTAAGCACCTTTATAAAACTGGGGAACAAGTCCAATCAGTGCCTGACTGAGCGTGCTCTTTCCGGCTCCGTTTTCCCCGATAATTCCGATGAATTCTCCTCTTTCCACAGAAAAAGTGATTCCATCCAGAGCGAGTTTCTCTGCGTGCGGATACTGATACCGCAGGTTTTCCACTGTTATCACAGACATTCCATAACCCTCCAAATCACGGCTACCAGAATCAGCGCACCGAGAAGAATCGTGATCTCCCGATCCCCCTTATGTTTCGGTCTGTCCTGAAGCCAGGTTTTCTTTCGGTTTGCACCGAAGCCACGCACCTCAAGCGCGATTGCACGCTCTCTCGTGTTGATCAGAGAACTCATGACAACCGGTGAGATCAGCGGAAGAAAGGCTTTCGCACGGGTGCGCAGATTTCCCTCCGTCTCAAGTCCACGACTGCGCTGTGCATCCATGATCGTATTCATCGTTCCCATCATCTGCGGGATAATCTGAAAGACCGAGGTAACGATATATCCGAACCGCGGAGAGAAGCCCCGTTTTTCAAGCTCATCGACAAGCTCGGACGGCTTTGTGGAAAGCACAAAGACCGCAAAAGAGAGAAGCATATTTAAAATGTTCAGCCCGATTCGCAGTGCATAGAGCAGACCCTCCTGGTAGAACTTGAGCGGTCCGATCCGAAACAGCACATTTGTATTTTTCTGGTTGAAAAGTCCGTGAATCAGGAAAATGGTCAACAGAATCGTGAAAGAAAATGCAATCAGCGGAACCGTTTTTCTTAGAATCTTTCCGCTCGCCAGAATACACAGACTGACGGCAATCAGAACACCAAACATCCAGAGCCGACCCGTGATCAGCGGAATGCTGATCGCGGTGGCAATGTACATCAATTTTGTAAAGGGATGAATCTTTGTCAGATACGTCCCGTTGTCCACAAAAAGGCTTATACTTTTCATTCTTTATTTCCTAAATTTTTTAACTATTTTGATCGATTATCGATTCGGAATGCTAGATTTTGTCCAACTTTTAATAGCTTTCAATAGCTTTTAATAACTTTTAATCCAGCGTCTTAATCTCGGAATCTGCCTCGTAAAGGTTGGTCAGCTTCTTCGGAAGTCCCTTTAAAATAAAGAATACAACGATCAGAGTGATCAGCTTGTCCGGAACATCCACAACAACCTCATCGAGCAGAGAGCCGAGCATAACCGGCATATTGGAAGCCTGCGTTACTGCAAAAACGGCATCGCCCCAGACATTTCCGGTTGTACCACCCCAGAAAATAACGTTTAACGGAGTCGAGATTGCAACAGCCGTCAGACCGGCCACACATGCAGTCAAAATTGCCTTCGGGAATGACTTCATAAATCCAAGACGCGCCATAATTCCGACCGCAACACCGATTCCCAAACTTGTGAGCGCATAAACCAACGTAATGTTATCACCGGCTGAAAAACCATAAATCAGGTTGTTTGCCGCACCACAGATCGCACCGATCAGCGGACCGCCAAGACAACCACCGATACAGGTTCCGATGGAGTCCAGCCACAGTGGCAATTTCAGCACACTTGCAAACAACTTTCCTAAATAGTTGATTCCGATGCATGCCGGAATCAGAACGATCGTAACCGCATCAAATTTCGTTTTAAACAGATTGTTCATATTCACCCGTCCCTTCCCATTTTTGCATTTTAATTTTCTTACTCTGATTTTCTTACTCTAATTTCTTTAATTTCTTACGCTTATTTACCACTTACTACCTACTACTTACTTATCGACTTCATGTTTGGCATGCTCCAGACACTCAAATGCCTCAAACGCCGTCAGGATTTCATGCTCCTCGCCGAGCGCAGTCAGTTTTTCCCCATCCGCATAGCGCCCGATATCCTCCGCGACATCACTCTTGCATCCTGCAACGACATTCAGAATCGATGCTGTCTTTACTCCACGGACCCTTCCGACTACATACAGAGACGCTGTCTCCATGTCGGATGCCATGACTCCCCGACGTGCCCACTCCTCATAGATCTGCGGATTCTCGTCGCGATACAGACAATCATGGCTTCTTCCAATTCCCATATGCCATGAAAATCCCTGCTTTTTCGCACTCTCTTTGCATGCCGAGAGGAGTTCAAAATCTGCGACAGCCGGATAGCTTAACGGAGCATATCCGAGGGAAGTTCCCTCATCGCGCACCGTGGCCTCCACAAGCACCAGATCGCCGACTTTTGCCTCCGGCTGAAGTGCTCCACAGCTTCCGATCCGAATCATCGCTTTCACTCCGGCTTTCTTTAATTCCTCCACCGCAATCGCTGTGGACGGACCACCCATGCCGGTCGACATCACAAGAACCGGAATACCATGCCAGGTTCCTCGATAACTCTTGTACTCCCGGTTAAATGCAAGAAATTCCACATTTTCCAGATACTTCGACGCACGCTCTGCACGAGCCGGATCTCCCGGAAGAACCGCATACGCAATCCCGAGATTCTCTGGAATCTGGATGTGTGGCATACGCTTTTGTGTCTCTGTGTTTCCTGTGTTCCCCATGTTTCCATTCCCCCTTTCTGCTTCTATTCATGTTTTGGCAAGTTTTTTTGATTTTCTAAATTATTCCCAAAACTTTTCCCAAAATATAGAAACAATTTACGTTTACGATAGCATTGTATCTGAAAAAAGTCAATGAAAAGGGAGGTTTTCGAGCTCATATTGTTATTATTTTAACGATAATTATTTTTCTCCTTGTCAGCCCCATTTTCTCCCCTTATACTTATTTTCAGGAGATTGTTTTTCGTGTAATTTTTTGTGTAACAACGTGTGTTTTAAATATCTATTTTGGAGGGATTTTTATGGAAAAAAATACAGATCTCTTTCTTGTCATTGATATGCAAAATGTGTATACAAAAGGACAGGAATGGGCATGCGAGGGCATGGACTCCGCCACTGCCTCGATCCTGCGCGTCTTAAATGCGGATGTCTGCCCGAATGTTGTCTTCACCCGCTATCTCGCCCCGGAATATCCCGTGGGAATCTGGAAAGAGTACAATAAAGTCAATGCCAATGTCAACGCCGATCCATTTGCAAACGAGATGATCGCGGATTTTCTCCCGTGGACTGAGAAATATCCGCTTCTGACAAAGAGTGTCTATTCCTCATTTGCAATTCCAGAGGTAAAGGAGATGGCGCACCATGCCAGAAATGTTGTGATTTCCGGCGTCGTCGCTGAGTGCTGTGTCCTCTCTACCGTTCTGTCCGCAATCGATGAGGGATGCAAGGTAATCTATCTGACAGATGGCGTTTCCGGTCTGAGTCAGGAGTCAAGACAGGAAACAGAAAAGATCATCTCCTACTTTGCTCCCCTGCACACTGAACTCATGACCGCAGACGAGTACATTGAAAAATGCCAAAAAGAATCTGAATCCACCATCCAGTGACAATTGCATCTTTCCCCATACATTCTCAAATCTTTGCTCACACACGCTCACTTTGGGCAGACGGTCAGTCTCCGGATATGACCGTCTGCCGTGATCGAATACCGGCAGAACAGAAACTTATTTCGGAAAAACGATCTCTATTTCTCGCTCTTCTGCGTCTCCATCCACTCCTTGAGTTTCTCTGTTACCGTTCTCGCAAGGTGATGGTCTGCTCCCGATGCAGTCACACCGGCAACGAGACTTCCCTCTCTCGCAATTCCCGGGAAGTAGAAATCGCACTGCTCTTTATCTCCGGCATTGTTCACAAGAATGCCTTTTTCTTTTCCCTGCTTTGCAATTCTCATATTCAGAGATGCATCATCGGTTATCGCAAGTGCCATCTTTCTTCCGTCAAGGTCAGACAGCGTAAACGGGCGATGTTTCCAGAGAATCTTCCCCTCTGTCTCAAGCTGTCTCATCGCAGTACAGCCCTCCGGCGCAATCACCGTCACCTCCGCGCCAAAGTCTGCAAGCACAGACGCTCGGCGCGACGCGATCTTTCCTGCACCCACGATCAGAACATCAGCACCATTCAGGTTAAAGAACAGCGGAAAATATGCCGTCGGTGTCTCTGACTCCTGTCCCTCCTGCTTGTTCGTGTCCTCTGCGTTATCCGCATTCTTCTGAGCCTGAGTCTCCTGATCCGATGCCTGTTCTTCCCGACTGCGAATCGCCTCCCGGTAAAGCTCACTGTCCTTGACAACGCGGTCCGACTTGATCTTCTCAACCGGAGCATAGTGCTCCTCCTCGGTGTCTGCAAGAATCACTGACGCAATGCCGGATGCTGTGTACTCGACAGCATCCGCATAGACCGGAAGTCCCATCTCGCGCACGGTTCTTGTCGTGTACGGTCCGATCGAGATAATTTTCGCGTCAAACTCTTTTTCCTCGAGCATGTTGCAGAGTGCACGCGCCGCAGAACTGCTTGCGACTGCCACATAGTCAACCTGATGGATGATGCGGTTGAGTTCTTCTTTTCTTCTCGTGTCGACCCAGGTCTCATAGAGCGGGACATCATCAAAATCGATGCCTGCTTCTTTGAGCTTTCTCGGCAGAACCTCAGATCCCTCTTTCGCACGCATTAAAAGAACTCTCTCATCCCCGTTCAGCGTCGGAATCCACTCTCTTGCGAGATCCGTTCCAGAGAAATTCTCCGGAACAAAGTCGCAGCGGAATCCATGCTCTTTGAGCGCCGACTCGGTCTTTCTCCCGATTGCCGCAAATTTCAAATGCATCAGACAGCGCAGATCTCGGTCTGCACGGCGCATCGCCTCAAAGAAGAGGTCGACACCGTTACTGCTCGTAAATACAAGCCACTGATAGCTTCCCATATTGTCGAGCGCCCGGCGAACCTGTGCATTGTCGAGAAGACGGCTCTCAATCAGGCTGACGGCGATTGTCTCTGCTCCAAGCGGGCGAAGCTCATCCTCAAGCTCCTGTGAGATGTAGCGCGTTCCGGTCACAAGCACACGCTTTCCGGAAAGCGGACGACCAGAGCCGAACCACGAAAGCTTTTTCTCAAGACCAACGACCGGTCCGACAACCGTGATCGCTGGCGTCTGGATTCCACAGCGCTCTGCCTCCTCTGCAATGTGGGCGAGATCAGAAAATGCTACTTTCTGATTTGCCGTTGTTCCGTTCTGGATAACCGCAGACGGCGTGTCTGCCGGCTTTCCGCCCTCAATCAGACGACGGGAAATCTCACCGAGATGGCGCAGTCCCATCAGGAAGACGAGCGTTCCCTCCTCTTTCGCCAAAACCTCATAATTTAAGGATTCCTGCGCCTTTCCTACACCCTCATGACCGGTAATCACATGGAAGGAAGAAGCGAGCTTGCGGTGCGTCACCGGAATTCCGGCATAGGCAGGCACGCTGTACGAAGAGGAGATTCCCGGAACGATCTCAAACGGAATTCCATGTCTCGTCAGCTCAAGTGCCTCCTCGCCACCGCGTCCAAAGATATACGGATCTCCTCCTTTCAGACGAACGACTGACTTGCCGGTCATCGCGAGCTGTACGAGGAGCTGGCTGATCTCCTCCTGCTTCATCGAGTGCTGACCGGAGCGTTTTCCCGCATAGATCAGTTCTGCGTCAAGGCGGGCTTCATTGAGAATCGATCCCGAGATCAGGTTGTCATAGACAATCACGTCAGCATTGCGGACACACTCAAGCCCCTTTCTCGTGAAAAGTCCCGCATCTCCCGGGCCTGCGCCGACGAGATAGACCGGACGGAAACGCACCTGAATCGCAAGACTGTCCGCGAGCTTCTCTGCAATCTCGAGTCCACCCTCAAGACCCTCCGCACTCGTCGCAATTTCCGGAAGCTCCACTCCACCTCTGCGGAATACCGGATGCACACCGTCTCTCGCATACATAACCGTCATCACAAGCTTGTCGTCCTCTTTCCGGCAGTACGCTCCACACGGCGCATTACAGCTTCCGCCGAGAATCGTCAGAAACTCTCGCTCTGCGCGAAGTTGAATCGCTGCCTCCGGCGAGTGAATCGCCTGCATGATCTCACCGAGTTCTCCATCGCGGATCTCAAGTGCCAGAATTCCCTGCCCCGCAGCCGGAATAAAGAGTTCCTTATCGAGATATTCCAGATGCAGATCCTCCGGATTCTGAAGCTCAAGTCGCTCAAGTCCGGCAGCCGCAAGAAGAATTCCGTCGTACTCTCCATTTCTGAGTTTTTCAAGGCGGGTCTGCACATTTCCGCGGAGCATCTTTGTAAAGACCTGTGGATTCAGACTACGAATCTCAATCTGACGGCGCAGACTGCTCGTTCCGATCACACTTCCGGCCGGAAGTTCTCTCGCCGGGATTCCACTTCTCGTCACAAGCACATCCGATGCCTCCGCGCGCGTAAGCACAGCGCCCATCGCAAGTCCCTTAGGAAATTCCATCGGCATGTCCTTTGCGGAGTGCACGGCAAGATCGATCTCATTTCTCAGCAGTGCCTCCTCCAACTCTTTTGTGAACACACCCTTTCCTCCAAAGCTCGTCAGCGAACGATCGAGAATCTTGTCTCCCTTTGTGCTCATCGGAATGACTTCAATTTCCAGATCCGGAAAACATTCTTCCAGTTTTTGCTTTACCATCTCCGTCTGTACCATCGCCAGACGGCTTTTTCTCGTCCCAATACGAAGTTTCATACGCTTACCTATCCTCTCATTCCCGTAATTTTTCAGGCAGACTTCAAGTTCACACCTGCAACACCCAACTTCTCCAAATCACATTTTTATCTCTAATATCCGAATATCGGACATTTAAATAAGTTTTTCTCTGTGAAAACGAAAAACGCTACTCCAGTCTGCACTGCCGGTTCCCCCGGGCTGACGGACAACAGTAGCGTTCTCGTTTCTCGTTTTTTACTTTATCGTTTTTCGATTTTTCTTCTGTGCGATTTACTCCAACAGCCCAAGATGCTCCATCGCATACCAGATTCCGTCCTGCTCAACCGTCTTCGTGCAGAAGCTCGCATACGGCTCAAGCTGTGGACTATGCTTGCCCATCATGATCGCATTTGGAACATGCTCAAACATCGAAAGATCATTCGTGCTGTCTCCAAACACATAGGCGTCCTCAAGCGTCAGACCATAGGCTTCGAGAATCCGGTCAATCGCATTGGCCTTGGAGTGACCTGCCGGCACACACTCATAAAATCCATTTCCGCGATCAATCACATCGATGTCCAGACCGAGTTTTCGGAAAAATCCTGCCCGATCACTCTTCTCATCCGCAAGCACACAGAATTTCTCCACATCCCCGCAGGACTCACCCCAGTTCATCGAGCGAAGTGCAAAGTGAATACTCTCGCGAATCCGTCGTCCCTCCGCAAAACGAGAGTCCGGACTCGGCACATAACAGCCTTCCTTGCCCTCCATGAGTCCGTCCATATCGGCATCCTCAATCGCCTGACAGATCATCCGGCGCTGTTCCTCCGGCATGACTCGGTGATATAAAGGCTTCCCATCAACCTCAATATAGGTTCCGCATCCGCACAGCCATCCGTCCGGCTCGACCATCTGCATGATCTTTCCAAGCTCGCTGTAAGAGCGCCCGGTATTGACAAATACCAGATTTCCGCATGCGCGGGTGCGCCGGAGTGCTTCTTTTGCGCTCTCCGGCACCTCCCTCGTCACCTCGCTCATCAATGTTCCATCAATATCAAAAAACAGTGCTTTTCTACTCATTCTTTCCTTACATTTACTTTCTTTTTTCACTGCCTACGTGTTGCTATTATTTCTTTTTTGCGATTGTTTAATAGTTATCATAGCTATTTTTGTACTTTATTTTACAACTGCATTGTCCTTGATGAAATCAATTACCTTGTACATCATTGCAGTCTGGTTCACTGCCTCTTCGCCATAGCTCTGCTCAAGGGTTGCAACATCCATACCGTACTGGTTTGCGACTGCCTCCTTATCGGCATCCTCTGCCTGAAGACCCTCTTTCTCTGCAATCGCCTCAGCCATCAACTGCTGTTTGATTGCATTCTCAGCAGATGTTCTGAGCTGAGCCTTGAAGTCATCCTCAGTCATGCCATACAGGCTTGCATAGCTCTCTAAAGTCATGCCGTAAGCCTGCATCATGCTCTCATAATAGTTGAGCTGGTTGTTGTACTGCTGATCCACAGCTGCCTCATTCAGATCAAACTCACAGTCATTCAGAGCTGCCATGAACGCATCTTCCTCAACCTGCTGATCTGCTTCCTGCTCCTTCTGCTCCTGAAGCTCTGCAAGGTTGTCTGCACGGAACTCATCTACGGTCTTGAAATCGGATACTCTCTGAACGAAATTATCATCGAGAACTGCATCCTTCTTCTCCTCGATTGCATTCACAGTCACATCAAATACAACTGCCTGACCAGCCAGATCGCTGTTGCCATAATTCTCCGGGAACGTCAGATTCAGGCTGAGCTCCTGACCAACAGATGCGCCAACCAGACCATCCTCAAAGCCGTCGATAAACGTACCGGAACCAAGCTCCAGCTTGTATCCCTGAGCCGTACCGCCATCAAATGCAACTCCGTCCTTCATTCCCACATAGTCGATGTCAACGGTATCGCCGTTTTGTGCCGGACGATCGGTGATCTCCACATACTCCGGATTTGCATCGAGGATACTCTGAATCTTCTGATCCACTTCCTCATCAGTAACTTCGGTGGACTCACGCTTTACTTCCACGCCCTTATAGTTTCCGAGCTTTGTCACCTCGCCCTTGTCCGTGATCTCTGCCTCGGTCTCAGTAGAAGCACTGCTGTCAGACTCCGTCGCCGTCGTCTCTTTTGCCGTATCATCTTTTTTGGAACAGCCCGCTGCCAGCATTGCAACTGCCAGACCGCAAAGCACCAGTTTTACATGTTTTCTCATGATTATTCTGCCCTTTTCTTTGTCAAAAAAATTACACAGTCAAATATGTGCCCCTCAAGTATAGCATATCCGCCAGAATTTAAAAAGCAATTTGCCGGAATTCATAAATTATTCAGATTCGGGAAAATCCACCTGCTCTCCCTCTGCACACATCACCATACAACGTTTTTTATAAAAAGAAATCCCGTAACAGCAGATCTGGTCATAATCATCCTGAAAGTCTTTCGCATACATCCGATCGGAAATCTGACGGATCGCCCTCTTGCAATCCTCCGTCATATCCTGCAACGTCTTGGAATATTTTGCTTCAAAAATTGCGACACGACCATTCACCGAGTCATACACAACCACATCGCTTCGACCTTCTCCATGCTCCTTGTTTGATTCCACCTCGTATCCCGCTCCCGCAAAAATTCCTGCCAGAAATGCGTGATAAAAGTCCTCCTTATAATCATGATAACTGATCGTCTTGCGAAGCAATTTGCTCATTTCCTGTGTAAGAACCTTGTCATCCTCGCTCCACACTGCATGAAACAGATTTCCCCGATCCCAGCTTTTTGCATTGTCGTCAAACCACTTCATCACCGTGGTTTCAAAAATCTCCCGGATCTCCTTATTTGGAATTTTCAGTTCAAATATTTCATTAGACAGCCCACTTCTATCTTTCATCTTTCTGACTTTTGTCAGATATCCGGTCAGATACAGCACACTCCACAGATTCTCCTCGGAAGAATGGAGATAATCATATGTCAGATTTTCATCTACACGTTGAAGAATCGATCCACCCGCCAACAGAGTCTCCATCTTTTTTGTAATACTACTTCCCGCATAGTCAATAAAAGAGCGAATAATCGCATTATCACTTGTATTTCTCCAGTAACTTGCCGGTTGCATATTTGAATTTTTCTGAATATCAAACAGATAATTCATCACATCCCAGGGACAATACACATCAAAATCTCCAAAATGATATCCGTCATACCATTCTTTGATACAATCTCGTTTTTCCACTGCATCCGCATCGCTTAAAATCTGCGCGACTTCCTCTTGCGTAAAGCCAAAATATTCATTCAGCTTGGAATCCGTGATCGTATCAGAGACAAAATTATTCGTTCCGGTAAATACACTCTCCTTGGCAATTTTCAGACATCCTGTAATCACCGCAAATCGAAGAGACAGATTATCTTTTAGTGACGTACTCATCATCGTTTTTACGATCTCCATCATTTGCGCGTAATACCCATTACTGCTCGCCTTTGCAATCGGAACATCATATTCATCCAACAGCAAGACAACCTGTTTTTTATAATATCGGTGCATCATCCGCATCAAAAGATTCAACGAACGGCTAATTTGAGTTTCATTTGCATTTCCCGCTTTTATTTGAAGAAAAAGATTTTTATCATCTGGATCAATCTCATCAGAGTCAAGCAGATAAGTATATTCTTTATATAGATTCGCAATCTGCATCTGCATTTGATTATATGCGTTTAAAAAAGTCAATCCATCAATATCTTTCAATGAAAATAAAATCGTAGGGCACTGATTCATCCAGCGCTCACACAACGTTTTATTTTTCGTAATTTCCAAACCATCAAATAATCTGCTGCTGTCTTTGCGGATATCAAAAAAATTGGCAAGCATGCTCATTCCCAATGTCTTGCCAAATCTCCGCGGGCGCGTAATCAGCGTCACCTCCGCAGTCTCCCTCTCCAACAACTCCGAAATCAAACCACTTTTATCTACATAGTAATATCCATTTTCACGAATCTTTTCAAAATCAGAAATCCCCACCGGCAGATTCAATTTTTTCAATGCTACCGCTCCTTTCTGCCAACCGTTTAAGATAATTTTTCTACACAAATACTATCTTAGTAATGTTATATTTAGTTGAATCTCTAATCGTATATTTATATTCTTCATTATATGGGATTTTAGATTTTACAGCAAGTTAAATGATTCCAAAGAGGATAACAGATATAAAAAGGAATCCGACACAGACCTTTATGTCGGATTCCTTTTTCGTATATTTTTTGTAGATTTCTTCTATCGTTTTTCTTTTCTTGCTTTTCTTGGTATTGCTTCTCTTATCTCTTACACGATCTCTTACTTATAGAATGCCTTAAATGCCTTATAAGTATTATAAATATCCAGCTTTGCTGCCAGCTCAAACGGTGCGTGCATCGACACGATCGGCACGCCGAGATCTACTACATCAATGTCGAGATGAGCGATGTACTTTGCGATCGTACCGCCACCACCTGCATCGACTGCGCCGAGTTCGCCGGTCTGCCAGTAAACGCCGTTCTCTTCCATGATGCGGATGACTTTTGCCATCGTCTCTGCGCTTGCATCGTTGGAGGAGGACTTTCCTCTTGCGCCGGTGTACTTCGTCAGTACACAGCCCTTGTTGATGTAGCTTGCATTGTTTGCCTCAAACACATCGGAGAATGTCGGATCATAAGCTGCGTTAACGTCAGAGGACAGGCACAGGGAACGGGTGAAGACGTCTCTGACCGGAACTCCTGCCATGTCTGCAAGTCTCTCAACATAGTGCTTAAAGTAATCGGAATTCATTCCGGTATTTCCCTCTGAACCGATCTCCTCCTTGTCGGAAAGAATCGTGACGGTCGTGTACTCCGGATCCTTCGCCTCGATCTCTGCCATCAGAGCCGTATATCCACACACCTTATCATCCTGTCCGTAAGCGCCGACAAGACTTCTGTCAAAGCCGACATCGACTGCCTTCTGTGCCGGAACCATCTCGATCTCTGCGCGGAAGAAATCTGCCTCGGTGATGCCATACTTCTCATTCAGAAGTTTGAGAGCGAGCAGTTTTACCGGCTCTTTCACCTTGTCATCCACAAACGGAATCGATCCGACGATGACATTGAGCTCCTCACCGCGAAGTCCATCGGACAGCTTGCGCTCATTCTGCTTTCCTGCCAGATGCGGAAGAAGATCGCTGACGCAGAATACAGGATCGCCCTCTTCCTCACCGATGCAAACGGTTACTTCTTCTCCATTTTTCTTCGCAACAACACCATGCATTGCAAGCGGAGTCGTTCCCCACTGGTACTTGCGGATTCCGCCGTAATAATGAGTCTTAAAGTAAGCGATGTCGCTCTTCTCATAAAGCGGATTTGGCTTTAAGTCAAGGCGCGGAGAATCGATATGAGCCACGTTGATGCGGACACCGTCGCTGACCGGACGTTTTCCAAATGTTGTCATCAGAATCGCTTTCTTGCGGTTCACATAGTAAACCTTATCGCCCGGTGCATAAGATTTCTTCTCATCGAGTTCCTCGTATCCAGCCTCTTTGAGCAGTTTCAGCGCGCCGAGCACGCACTCACGCTCGGTCTTTCCTGCATTCAAAAATGCCTTATATCCCTCACAGAATGCATTTGCCTCCTCATTCTGCTCCGGTGCTTCCTTGCCGATATGCGGGAATTTCCACATCAGTTCCTCCTCGAGCAACTGTCCAGCACTCTTCTCTTTTTCCATTTCTGCCATGATATACACTCCTTTTTTACTCAGTAAATTTATGAATTCAAGTCGACGCTCGCAGAGACTTGGCGCGTAATTCTGGTCAGCTTTGCTGACATCTTCCCATCAGAATTACTGCGCACCCTCGCGGAGCGTATAACTCAGAAGGGGATTGTCCCCCTCCTGAGAAGACTTGTGATACCCCACCTAAAGAGGAGGGGGACATCCACTCTGAGTTATAATTCTTTACTGTCAAGCATCAGCGTAAACGGGCCGTCATTGAGCAGTTCCACCTTCATATCGGCTCCGAACTGTCCATGTTCAACCGTCTGCACATGAGTCTGACAGCGTTTCATGAAATACTCATAAAGGCGGTTTGCCTTTTCTGGATTTCCCGCCTTCACAAAACTCGGGCGATTGCCTTTTTTACAGTCCGCATACAGCGTAAACTGGCTGACTACAAGAATCTCCCCGCTGACATCAGTGAGTGAGAGATTCGTTTTTCCATTTTCATCTTCAAAAATTCTCAGACGGCAGATCTTGTCTGCCATCTTATCTGCGATGGCTTCGTCATCTTCCTCTGCGATGCCAAGCAAGATCAGAAATCCCTTTCCGATCTCTCCGATTGTCTGACCATCCACTTTTACACTGGCATGGGTCACACGCTGTACCACTGTACGCATCTTTTGTTCTCTTTTCTTTTTTCTCTATTGTTATTTATCGTTCTGTTTTTTGCTTCATTTGTTTTCATTTGTTGATTCTTGCAATTCTTGCATAAGCAGGAGCGATTCACGGCAAGAGGAATTCTTTCTCTACCGGAATACCATTCTCAGATACTCAAAGAGAGTTTCTGTCGCTTCTTCCCGGTAAACAATCTCCCTTGCAAGAACCGGGCGGTCTGTGATGATTCCATCCACGCCGAGCATCATCAATCTCTCCATCTCGCTCTTGTTGTTGACCGTCCACGCAAAAACGCCCTTGCCCTGTGCATGAACATTTTCCACGAGATGCCGATCAACAAAACTGCTTCGCAAACTGATGAAATCAAGGGCATCGCTCGAATAGAAATTGCCGTATGCCGCCGAGATGATATATCCCGTCACAATCTGGGGATCAATCTCCTTGACCGCCTTCAAATAACTCAGACTTGTCGAGGTGACCACACACTGCTCTTCCATTCCCGCACTCTTAATCAGATTTACAACGCGGGCGGGAAGATCGCTGTCTGCCCCCACATTTTTGATTTCAATGTTCAGGTGCATTTTTCCATGGCAGGCCTCAAGCACTTCCTCAAGTGATGGAATCTGCTCCCCCGCATAGGAATCCGAAAACCACGAGCCGACATCCAGTTTCTGAATCTGCTCCCAGGTCATCGAACTGATCGGGCGATTGACTCCCGCCACACGCTTCAGGCTTGCATCGTGACCGAGAACAACCACTCCATCCGAAGTGAGCTGAACATCGATCTCCGCGCTGTCCGCCATCTCTTCCATTGCCATCTGAATCGCTGACATCGTATTTTCCGGAGCATTTTTGGAACTTCCGCGGTGCGCCGTGATCTCCACCTGAGTCAGCAGTCGATCGGTCACGGTCGGACCCGTCCGCACCATATCCCAGATCGAAAATACGCCAATCGATGCCAAAATCGCCATCACCATCACAATTCTGCGCCGTTTTGGTGTCCCCCGTGCCGGATAGCGAAAATCCCATCGTTCTTCATGGAGATGCCTCGTCCCGTACTGGTAATAGCAGACCGAAAGCGAGGCATAACAGCCCACAACCGCCAGAATGCTTCCCGCAAAGAGAACCGCCAGCTCAATCCGATCTGCGACGCGCAGAAGGACTGCCATCGCAAGCGTCTGATCCGCATAAAAATTCACAAGAATCGCTGCAATCACAACTCCCACGAGATAGGCGAGAATCGAGACTGCGCAGACGCAGATCTCACACAGAATCATGAGTCCGGCGACAAACCGTTTCCGATGACGGGTCAGAACATGACTCCGGTGCAGGCTGTCCGAAAAGGCTTTCTGCTCAATCATACATCCATACGGCACAAACATCGCCGGATAGACCGCCACGATCAGGACAATCAGAAGAACCACAAGAAAAAATGCCACCCACGGCTCGTTCATGATCTCTTTGAGCACAAAATTCAACGGTTTTGTGTGCGTCAGAATCCTTAAAACAAAAAAGAGATTCATCAGCACAACCTGAACAGAAGTTATGACTGCCAGTTTCCAGTTTTTCTTCCAGATCTCTGTCGCGGTTTTTTCCATTCCGCCCCATAAAATATGCAAAGGGGTCAGCTTCTGATAATAGGCTGACCCCTGAAATGCAGTAATGAGTCCGGCTATCTCCAGAACAACCAGAAGCATTCCCACCGCCACAATTCCAATCAAAATCAGAATCGTCCACGGACAAAGGAAAAATCCTCCGATATTCCCTGCTGTGAGATAGCTGTATCCGGCTTTCTCAAGGGCCAGACGCACCCCACGGCTGATCAGCCGTAAATAAGCCGGCATCGTCACCATACGGTACAGAAGCTCGAACAAAAGAATATTTTTCCAGTTCTGACAGGCGATCTGCCAGGTGTCTTTTGCCAGTGTCTTCATCTTATGTCTGTTTCTCCTGTGCTGTGTCATACCCTATCCCGCAAACATCCCGCAGTTATCCTGCTTCATTTTTGCAGAAAATATATGAAACTAATATGAGACAGCACAATTTTTACTCCCAACTCTATATCCTTTATTTATCTTTCTGTTCCTGCACATTTTCCAGTCCATCCTGTCCCAGTGCCAAAATGGACTGGTTCAGAGAGAACATCTTCGCGTCAAGCATATCCACCATGTCGGCGCATGCTTTCAGCTCCGCCTCGAGAAAATCAGGAGCATTGCCCTCAAACTTATAATAAATCTTGTGTTCCAGACTTGCCCAGAAATCCATTGCGACCGTGCGAATCTGGATCTCCACCTTCGTCTCCACCGGTCCCTCCGTCAGATAAATCGGAATCGTCACAACCATATGATAACTCTTGTATCCGTTCGGTTTGGGCTGTTTGATGTAATCCTTCACATAGAGAACGGTCACATCCTTCTGTCTCGCAATCATGTCCGCAATCTTATAAATATCCTGAGTGAACGAACAGATAATCCGGATTCCGGCGATGTCACTGAGTTTTTCCACCATATTTTCAATCGTGACCTCGTGACCATCGCCTTTCAGTTTTTTGACAATACTCTCCGGCGTTTTCAGGCGCGACTTGATATGTTCGATCGGAGTGTGCCCGTAAATATGGACAAACTCTCCATTCAAAATCTCTATCTTTGTGTTGATCGCCTTGAGCGCCGAATCATACAGAAACATTACCGAGTTCCACTGGTCCAACTGGCTGTATGCATCGGGGATATTCATCTTACCTATCCCTCCTTCTTTTTTCTAAATGCATGATTTTTGCATTTGCTTTCTTTTTGTACATAAGAGCCTGCCGGACCGGAATCCCAGAGTGCAGATGATCCTATCAGGTGAATTCAGCTGCACTCTAAAGTTTCAGGCCTTTCAGCAGTGCGCCAAGACCGGTTGTTGCCTCACCGTTCTCCTTGTAATCATAGGTATTGGTCTCTTCTGCCACTTCCACATCCTCATCGAGAGCCTTGATGCTTAAGCTGATCTTGCCATCCTTGAGTGCGATGATCTTTGCCTTTACCTTCTCGCCTTCCTTGAGAACAGCAGCCGGACTCTTCACTCTCTGCTTGCTGATCTGGGAAACGTGAATCAGTCCGCTCAGTCCGTTGTCCAGATTTACGAATGCGCCGTAATCTTTCAGAGAATCTACGGTTCCCTCTACAATCTCGCCAACCTGAATGCCTGCCATCTTCTCTGCGCGCTCAGCTGCCTCTTTTTCTCTCATGACAGCTCTTGCGGACAGAACGAGTCTCTTCTTCTCCGGGTCAACAGTGATCGGAACAACATCGAGATGCTGACCGACACAGTCTTCCAATTTCTCTACATAATGAGTAGAAACCTGAGATGCCGGGATGAATCCCTGTACATCATTGATATAAGCAACCAGTCCGCCTTTGACAGCTTCCTTTACCTTCACGGTGGTTACAGTCTTGTCTTCCATCATCTGAGCCAGCTCTGCCCACTTTTCTGCATCCGGACCATCCTGTTCCTCATAACGACTATTCCGACGCTGATCAAACTCTTTATAGGATGCCTCCAGCTCGCTGGCGTAATCCTCCATCGTCTCTTTTACTTCTTCGCTCATAAGTCAAGTCCTCCTCTTTCCTCGCCGATTTAAACATCGGCAACTATGTTGTTACTGCTCATATTTGCATGACCAGCAACGAATTTTGCCGTGGCTTCGCATTTGAATACGGCAAATTCCCGCGACCATTTCGTTCTTGTACAGCACTTTCGGTTCCAAAAGTACCTACTTACATACAGTAACACTATGTTGACTTTACCACATTTTTGCCCTTTTTTCCATAGTTTTATGTGTAAAAATATGCTATAATGAACGAATGGGAAAACATACATAAATGTAAAACATTTGCATAACATTTCGCCAAATGAAACAAACTAAAATACAATGAGGACATTTTTATGAAAGACATCATGGACCTGCACAGCCACACAATCGTCAGTGGTCATGCATACAACACTCTTTACGAGATGGTTCGCTCTGCTTCTGACAAGGGACTTAGTCTCTTGGGTGTCACGGAGCACGCGCCGGGAATTCCGGGAGCCTGCCATCCATTTTATTTTATCAACTTTAAGGTCGTTCCGAGAGAACTTTACGGCGTTCGCCTGATGCTCGGATGCGAGTTAAATATCATTGATTATCTCGGAAGTGTCGACTTGGAACCGCGCTTCTTAAGAGGCCTCGACTTCGGTATCGCCAGCATTCACGATCCATGCTTCACAAGCGGAACCGTGGCTCAGAATACCTCTGCCTACCTCGGAGCGATGAAACATCCATCTGTTCAGATTATCGGTCATCCGGACGATGGCCGTTTCCCGGTTGATTACGAGACTCTTGTCTGCGCCGCAAAGGAGGAGCATGTGCTTTTGGAGGTCAATTCCAGCTCCCTGCACCCGCAGAGCAACCGAAAAAATGCGCATGAAAACTATCTGACGATGTTGGAGCTCTGCAAAAAGCACAAGGCGTCGATCGTCCTTGACAGCGATGCGCACTGTGAGGCAGATGTCGGCAACCACAGCCGTGCTTACGATCTCTTAAAGGAAGTCGATTTCCCGGAGGAACTTGTCGTGAACACATCTCTCGAGAAGGCTGCCTCCTACATTCCATGTCTCGCAAAAATGCTGACTGCAGGAGGTCCGGCAAATGATTAATTTCCTGAATCTGGAATATTTTCTTGTGGCTTCTGAGGAGCTGAATTTTACAAAGGCCGCCAAACGGCTCTTCATCTCCCAGCAGTCCCTGAGCAATCACATTTCCAATATGGAAAAAGAATTTGATGTGGTTCTCTTCAACCGCACCACCCCATTGACGCTGACTTATGCCGGTCACGCACTCCAGGCAAAGGCTCGCCAGCTTCTTGAATTGCGCGATGAGACCTACCGCGAACTCTCCGATATTAAGGATTTCTCTGTCGGTCAGCTGACAATCGGTCTCTCCCACACCCGCGGTCGTGTGATTCTCCCGGAGATTCTTCCTGTATACAAGGAGCGATTTCCGAATATTGAACTGCGACTCGAGGAGGGCAATTCCTCTGAACTTGCGGATGATCTTCTGCACGGCAACATCGACCTGCTGATCGATATGCTCCCGATCAAAGTGGAGAATGTCGAGACTGTTCCGATCTGCGAGGAAGAGATTCTTCTCGCCGTTCCCGATGCTGTTCTCGAAAAAGCATTTCCGGGACAGCTTCAGGAAATCAAAGAACAGCTCTCCAGGCACATTGACTTGAAACTCTTGAGTCGCTGTCCGTTCCTCTTAATCAACAAGGGAAACCGCGTGCGCACCCTTGCAGATGAGATGTTTGAGGAGGCAGAGGTCTCCCCGAATATTGTCCTTGAGACGGAAAACATCGAGACCGTTCTCGCGCTTGCGTTCAAGGGAATGGGAATCACATTCTACCCAAAGATGTTTATCTCAAGCTACAGGGAACTGTCCTCGAACGCAGAAAACGGAATGCCCGTGAATTTTTATTCCCTCGATTACCCGAAGGCGCACGGTGTTCTCGCAATCGGCTACCACAAAGGTCATTATATGTCTCAGGCAACAAAAGAATTCATCCAAATTGCAAAAGAGACGATTTAACAAAATTATTTTCTGACAGAATTTTATCCGCTTCTTGACTTTCTTTTCTCTTTCTTTTATGATTATATTAAATATAGGAATCGTTATTATTTTTATCTTTATACAACAACAGCGACAACTCAATGAAACTTGACAACTAAATATGATTCCGCTCGGAGGGAAGGCTTCCCTCTGGGCGACATTCAAACCTCATAAAAGAAAGGGAGTTTTTTATGAAAGTACTGAAATACAGCCGTCAGCGCGAGTCCATCAAGGCATGTTTGATGGGAAGAAAGGATCACCCCACAGCAGATGCCGTTTATTCCAGCATCCGTGAGGAATTCCCGAATATCAGTCTCGGAACCGTTTACCGCAACTTGAATCTCTTAGTGGAGCTCGGAGAGATCCAGAAGCTCACCTGTGGAGACGGAAAGGATCATTTCGATGCCGACACCTCTCCTCACTACCATTTTGTCTGCCACTCCTGCGGAGCCGTCCAGGACCTTGCGATGTCCCCGCTCTCCAACTTAAATGACATGGCAAATGCAGTTACAGACGGAAAGATTGACAGCTACACCGTATATTTTTACGGAACCTGCGGAGCCTGTTTAAAGCAGAATCTGCACTAAGAATGCACTAAGAAATTTGCTTATTGGCGAAATCATTTTGCAATCAAATAATTCGCAAAATTATTTGAGTTTTTTCTCAAATAGGCTTGACATTCTCAATAAGATATGGTATCTTAATATCAGTAATCATTACTGTTTTCAATTTAAGAACTTGAAGAAACTTAAAGATCTGAATTTCCAATTCATTGATGAAATCAGCATCTTCCAAAGTTCAGGATTCCAAACCTTTTGCGGAACAACAGAATGATTGCAGCAAAGACTTCATTCACATTTAATGATAGTAAGAGTCACAAAGTCACAAGAGTCAGTTAAAACGAATCAATAAAATTTATTTTTATAGAAAAGGAGAATTGGGTTATGAAGAAATGGGTTTGTACAGTATGTATTTCAGATGTATAATTTGATTCCAAATTTAAACATCAAGGAAAATGTAGAGGTTGGTGCTTATTTAAGTGACAACCCACTTGATGTAGATGATTTGTTAAAGACACTTGGCTTGTATGAGCATCGCCATAAGCTGCCGAATCAGTTATCAGGAGGACAGCAGCAGCGAACAGCTATAGGAAGAGCCATTGTCAAGAATCCAGATATTTTGCTGTGCGATGAGCCAACAGGTGCACTTGACTATGCAACATCAAAGGAGATTTTAAAACTAATCGAGCAGGTTAACCGCAAATATGGAAATACTGTTGTTATGGTAACACATAATAACGCAATCGAGAAGATGGCAGATCGCGTTGTAAAGCTTCATGATGGCCGTATTCGTGAGAATTGTCGCAATGAGACGCGTATGGCAGCGGAGGATCTGGAATGGTAAAGAAAAAATCAAATCCATTAAATAAACGTTTTCTTAGGGAATTAAAGAGCGAGGCTGGAAAATATATTGTTCTGTTTGTATTTATAGCAGGTGTGATCGCGCTTGTATCTGGATTTTTGGTTGCGAGCGGCAGCATGTCACAGGCCTATGATGAGAGTTTTGAAAAATATAATATTGAAGATGGAAATTTTGAGGTTAAAAGGGAGGCGTCAAGCGGTCTGTTAGATGCCTTGCAAAAGGATGGAACAAAGATCTATCAAAACTTCTATAAAGAGGAGCAGACAAAGAATGTAGAGAGTACGCTTCGTATTTTTAAGAAGCGTACAGAAATTGATCTGGAATGCCTGATGGAAGGAAGCTTTCCAGAAAATGAAAATGAGATTGCAATTGACCGTATGTATGCCGTAAATAATAAAATTTCTGTTGGTGATGTGATGGAGCTTGGAGACGTGTCCTACACAATATGCGGTTTAGTGGCACTTTCTGATTACAGTGCATTGTTTTCATCCACGTCAGATATGATGTTTGATGCTGTGAGATTTGGTGTGGCTATTGTGACAGAGGATGGATTTAACAGAATTAGTAGTGATCATCTTCACTACAATTATTCATGGCGTTACAGCGAGCGTCCGGCAGATGATAAGGA